>JAAUXT010094867.1_pt1 | contig 69377 bp, 64 predicted proteins | sample 7278171 | NCBI WGS metagenome assembly JAAUXT01 (sample SAMN14350112, study PRJNA611818) | marine sediment metagenome | isolation source: surface marine sediment (1.8m) | place: French Polynesia: Moorea | collected 2018-08
CATTATCCCCAACCCAAAATGAACCAAAAGAACCCAAAAGGTCCTAAATCAATTCTTATCTTGACCATGAAACTGCTGCAGACATACTTTTGGAAGACGCTGCCTATAGGTGCTTCGATTTGGCTCGCACTGATTTGGCTCAAATCGTGCATCCCATCTCAAATCACCTAAAAAAGACTGAGATCATTTTTTCTTTACGAGACCAATTTGCCCAGGCTTCAAAGGTGACCTAATTCCGCAGAACGCAGTCTGCGTGCCGCAGTGCACGCACTTTTGTGTCTGCAAAATGCAAAGACACACACGATTTTTCAAAGCACAAGCTGTGTCGGAGACCGTTGTGAGGAAGCCTACGAACTGAAGAGGGCAGCACGTGAGACACAAGCCAAAATCTCTGCATTGGTTGTCCCTGCCCTGAAAACGTAATCTTTGATTCACAGACTTGCCAAACGAATCTTCAGAATGTATTTCCTTGGACGCTTCGGTCGTTCTGAGGTCACAAAACCGGTCTGAACTTGCTGTGCGAAGAATGTTTTCAATCTCGGGGAAATCTCCGTATTCTTGGCAAGTCTTCGAAAGTTCACTTGAAATCCGATAGTAAATCTACACCGTGTTTTGTTCGAAAAAAATATATTCAGATAGTAGAACGAATGACAGACAATCGAAGGCAACTTAGAAAATATATATCCAAGCTTCTTGGAGACGGATCCTGTTTAGGCCCGCCACAAAGCTGGATCCAGGGTCTGATCGAGGGGGGACTTCGACAAAAAATTTGCACTGCTGCACAAAAGCAAGGAGACAGGTGGACCTTTCTAGGGGCTGGGGGCGCAAAGGTCTCTCACTAGATCAACAAATTTCCCGGGGGGGCAGTTTGAGTGCCATCTCTGCTCAACCAAATCTTGAATCCTTTGTTTTCATGCCAGACGGTAGATTTTGGGGCGAGGTTACTTCGCAACTGCTTTACCTGGTCTTTACAAACGCGACGACCGTCATTGGAATGTGTTGAACAGAACGTGGACAAAACCTGTTGTTTCCCACAAGTGCGAAACATCCAGGTCTGATGGCATGAGAACATCACTGACAATTCGGGGGGAGGGGTCATTCGGTCGCTCCCTGCAGCAGCAGTGTGAACCTGGTCGGGATCCATTGTTCACAGAAGCCAGCCCGACCTCTTCTTTCTGTTTCCATAATTCACTGCGGAATGTGAAAAATTGCATTTGAATGCAACAAGAAGTCGCAGAGTGATAAACTTTTAATTGGATCCTGGCGTAATTAGATTTGTCTTTCAAAGCATGAACTGGAGAAACATCAAATAAAGAACAAAGAATTAAACCTACGAGGCCAGGAAATTGGCGGTATAAATCAGCGCCTATCAACTCGGCAAATCTAGAAATTAGCTTTCACAACGAATACGAGATTCACATTTGTCAAACAAATTGCAGAGGTCTCTAGCTTGCCACTGCTGTGCGCGATTTGGTCCACATACTGGATCTGTGAGTAGCCAATGGGAGTCGGTCTGACTGTACAGGCCATAAGTTATGCGCATTCTGTCACTGATTGACTTGTCTGTTGTCGGCACTTCGTCGAATGCTTCGCCGTCTTCCAGTTGGCAAAATCCATTGAAATTTCTGAAGATGACTGGCGGTTCGTGGTGATATGGAAAGATTTTCAGTGGTCTTGACAAAATAACTGAATCTATTCACAATTTTCTTGGTTCGCCTGAAGCTGGAGGATATTCGTCGAAATGTGGTTCTGAAACAACAACGGGTTTGAGAAGCTTTTGTTTCGTGGCCGCTCCTTGTCCGTGCACTTTTCTTGCGGTGCAGAAGATTCATGGCCTCGCAAAAGAGAAGCACCTCGGAAACCCTTTGAAATGGTTCTGTGCGTTTCGTTGCAGACAATTATTCTACGAGATGCGAGTGACGACGGAGCACCTGTGCTGCCAGCCCAACTGTCCGCAGTTCGTGCGCAATATCTGCTACAAGTCAATCAGCTTCATCAGCCGCCTCGCCCCGCCCGTCCCCACCTAGTCGTGCTGCCCGCGCCGCCGACGGTCAGTCCCTCTGCAAGACACATCCAGTGTTGTCGTGGTTCCATGCAAGTGATTTAGTACGGAGACTTGGGAGTACAAACGTGTCAATCGACAAGTTCTGAGTGAACTTCTTCTGACAACGCCAAAGCTGTCTCAGTCCACATGTTGTTGGTGCCACGTTCGGAAGAACTTCGCTTTCAGTGAACAATGTTCAGTTTCATTCGACATTTCATGTTTTTATGCGTGTTGTTTGCGTGAAGTAATTTCATCCTGTGGCCCGCCAGACACGGCACACATTTTCCGATGTGTTGCCCTTTCAAGACTTGACTTGTGTTGTGTGCTTCAAAAAGGGGAGAGCCTCGGCTGTTGCCAATTTTTTTTTTCTTCGAGCAAGTTCGCGTCACCCTGGCCAAGTGGTCTTTTTCAAGTTCTCCGTCACCGAATTCCCAAACAGTTGGTTGCAGCAGCAGCTGTTTTGTGAGAAGTTACCAAAATGTGTCCAAAATGCGTTCGTCGTACGTTCTGGTTTCACGGTGAAACAAGGTGGGAAAGATGTCCTGTGCAAAAAATGACTGTCGACAGTGCTTTGTTGTGCACAATTGTTTTTACTTTTGTCTTGTGTTTGGCTCTGATTCAGTCATTCCTTTCATACGCGCTGACTACTCAGGATCGGCGCGTGTGTCAATTCAATTGATTCATGGTAATCACCACGATGTGAACGTGGGAACAGGGCCCCTGAGAGGGGTAATCCCGAGTGTCGTGTGAAGGTGAAACTTTTGGAAGTGATTGACTCCAGAGAATGCTTGGATGTCTTGAAGGGGGTAGGGGATTTGTACTGTTGAACTGGCTGAACACGAATCCTGAATCTTGGAGGTCCCCAAAAATGAGATGTGCCTCCCCGTGGTCTCTTGGTGAAAATCTGTTCGTGGTGGAAACTTCATTCACGTTCATCTGATGTTCAAAATATTTGAAACTGCATAAACACGGGTTCCTAATGACATTTTGGTGCAAGGAAAATTGCATATTTTGCTTGCAAGTTTTGATACCCTTCAGGTAGAAACAAATTTGTGCTCAAAAAGTTTGCTTTGACATGGCCGGCATCCGACAAAGGGGTAGATTCGTGAAGTTTCAACCCTCAAAGTGGTTTTGCCTGCTCGCAACATCCAGCATTTGAGTGGTTACGTCCGACTTTGTGTGCTTCGGTTCAGACAGTAATCCGAACAGCTTCACTGCCAGGCACAGGCCACAAGTTTGCTGGATTTCACTGACCATTGTGAGGGAAATTGAATTCGCACGAGAGCCAGAGATATCGTTGTGGAAGAACAAGAGAAACTGGAGATCACCCGGTTCTCTTTCTGGCACTCTGATGAATACAGTAAGAATCGATCGGCGAGAACAGATCGCGTGTGGAGAACAAAAACTTATTTGCACGTGTAATTTATTAAATATCACTCGGTGTTTCTGTCGTGTTGAATTTTGTTCATCAATCATGAACGATTGTTGTAAATAAACTTTCAACAAAAATAAATCGCTGTGTTTGGATCGTTCTAAATTGGATGAATGTTTCAAAATTTTTGGCAGTTGAAAGCATCGAGTTTGTGAATTGAGTTTGCAGATGGTTTGTGAGTATCACAGACAGACCCAAGCATGAAGACAAAAGCTGTGCTCTGGCTGTGCGCGTGTTCACAAATCCATGTCATTCCGGACGTGGAAAACTACAGTGCTGGGAAAACCGTGGCAAAAACAAAAGCAACAGAAGTCCACCTTTGGTGCCTGGAGTGTTTGTAAGACTGACACTTGTGTACTGGGTTTCATTGTGCTGGTTTGTGTGGACCCCAGAGAATTTCTGCAGATCTGTGAGGCTGTGACCAACTTGGAAATTGGCTCTTGTGTTAATGAAGAGCTGCTATTTGAGCATCATTTGGTCAGCGGTGGGCGCACATCTACTGCGAGTCATTCGCAGCTGTACAATGGGGAAGGGAAAAGGCAAACAGAGCAATGAACTTTAATATTGCATTGCTTCATAGATCGACGTGTGAGTGCAACCCGTTTGTCGTCCAAATGATTTTCTTGCTGGTGTTGCTTACCTGTGTTGCACATTCACAGTTTGGCTGTTTTCTTCTCAATTTGTTTTTGTTTTGGCTTCAGGAAATCCGCGAAAACGTTCTGGACATTTGTTGCTTTGGCAAAGGGAACCTGCAGTCAGCCATGAAAATTGTCAGAACAGCACAACTTTCATTACAAAAAGTCGCCAACAGGCTTTTCAGCCCGCGGCATTCCGGCGAACCGCGGGGTTGGTGCAATCACGATGGTGTTGCTCTGCATGTATGTCTGTGGACTGTTGGGCCACAGGGGAGGCAATGGTTTGTGTTTGTTGTCTATTTTGGCAAATGTTACTGTTCACAAAACCAAGTTGGTTCTCCTCCCCTCTGGTAACAAAGCCAATGATTGCCCCCCCCCCACACCTGGTCACAAAATGAACAGTTGGTTTGAACTTTGATCTCTTGTTTTCATGGTGAGATTGCAGGGTTTGTGGTTGTGCAGGTGCAGGTCTAATTTATGCTGCACTGCAAGAGGGCAGCGCCATTCACATGGAAGACACGGAATTGGTTGGTCTAGACAATAAACGTTTATTTTCCATGAGATCAATGATACATTATGAAACAGCACATGTTACATGTCTTATGTACAGGGACAGTACAACTGAAGTTCCGCTGCAGCATACATGAACAGCTTTCAGTTGCGAAGCTCAACACGGAGAATGTACGCAGCAACAGTAAATTCTAAGTCTGAGATGTACACTGAAGAGATTAAAAGGAAAAAAAAACGTGGATTCATAGCTTTGCACCGACCAATCTGCCTGTATGTAGATGAGTACGGCGAAATGATTGGTCGACCATCCGGTGTGCAGTGTCTGTTTGCTTTTCACATTAATTCCAAGGGCGAAAGAAATGAACTTTTTCTCGGAAGGAAATTGCAGTTGCAGCTGAGGCAAGATGCTCAAAGCAACGCTGATGCCCTTTTATAACTTGTCAATTTCTGGACATTTTTACGAATAATGTGCAATCAGGCATTTCGGCTGTTTTGCTAATGCAACACACGGATTTTTATGAGTCGAGCCGGGCTTTTGTTTTTCTAATGACATTTGACACACAAGAGTACTATTCGCTGATATTCAAAATTCTTGTGAAGTGATTACAAAAGAACAGGCGCAATGCTGGAGTCGCGTGTTCCACGCTCATTGAGTCAGCACATTGGATTACTCAAGGGTTGCAAGACATTCGTATTAATGGCCAAAACATGTCTTTTTGCTGATTAGCTTCATCGGAAATTGGCTCCTGTTATCATTTGCAGAAATTGTTTCGGAAGGAGCAAAGCTCGTTTTATGCCACTAATGCATCCTGTACATTTTGTTCGGAATTAGCCATTCGCAGACACATCAGCAATACCGCAAATTGGCATGAAATGGCTTTGTGTAAATGACACTGTCTCCAGGCTAAATTCTAGGAAAAGTCTTTGATAGAAAATAACACTCGATCAAGATTCAATGAAGATAAAACATGATAGTTTCTCCTACCATTTACACCGATTTCTACACAGAAAAACACAAGTGATAAACTTGAAGTCCGTCATCAAACGTTACAACGCGTTGATCAATGTCAGAGTGGAAACGCATACAACAGATAACATCATGTCAATAAACTTACTTCTGGTTGTCACACAATGTTCAGTACCCATTTACACACGAGTCCAAGCACAAAGGTCTTTGCAGCTGCTAACAAGGTGATGACTGAGGATAAAAAGAACTTGTGCCCAGGTTTACGACAGTCAGTACATTTCATCTGAGACAAGTTTCGGAGGGAAACTAAAAAGTGCTTTTGACTAGTCTTTACCACTGATAATTGTCTGACAGGATTCCCACTTGCTTGCAGTAAGCTGAGACATGCCCTATCTGAGTGCTCTGATATGTACAAACTCCGGGCAATAAATAACCAGGAATTTTAACGTTGAAATGTAAAAATGAGAATAATTTCTGCCAATTACTGAAGCGTATGAGACATTTTTATGCGAGAATGGATCGCCGTCGTGGCAAATGTTGAAATTTTATTTGCCACATTCATCTCGAAAATACTGAATCTTTCATGAGACACTGCCAGCTGGAGTTGTTTCTTTTCTACTTCAAATGAAACAAATTGTGGATTGGAGTGCCATTGTGCAGTTGCCACCGTCAGGTTTCACTTCCCACTGTTGGGTTCTTTCTGTGGTTTCATTGGAATTTGAAAAGTTTGTCGGATTGTCTCAGGAGAACAAGTGGGCCGTGTAGCACACGTTTGATTTGGGCATTGATCCACCACACATGCAGGTTGTGACCGCGAAACCTTCCACACAGTCTGCGCGACGCCTTCAACACCGCGGTTTGCGCCGCTCGCAATCCGCCGCGCCTCCGACATCGGGCGCTGCGCGCACCACGCCGCACCTTCAGCTCGAGTCCCTCACTGCTTCTCAGTCTTGTTTTCGCATTCGGCACGCGCAAGTTTCTGCGTTCACATCTGTACACGTACATTTTGGGACGACCCTTGCCACACACTGCGTTTGCGCACACTCGAAGAAGCGGCACTCTAGACGCTCTCGGCCGCCTGCTTAATGACGGGCGGGTGCACGTTGTAACCGTTCACCGAGCTGCATTTGGTCGGCGGTGGTAGGAACGTGTCCATGAGGTTCTGAAGTCCACTGCGCGCATCTGGTGGAAACAAGAAAAACCTGAGGTTGGACTCCGCCGTGAAAAAAGGAAGAAGAAAACTCGTTTTGAGGTGCCTCAAAAATGTTTTGGCAAGGCTGGTTGTGATGCATCAAAAGATTGTGAGTGCGCCCCTACCTGTTATCCGTCTTTCATCAGAAGCTGGGTTGTTCCTGTCCCTCTCAAGATCCTGCCCTAACGATTCTGCAAAGGAAGAGACGCACACATGAACCGTCGGACAAAATTAATTGCCAGCCATATATTTTCCAGCGCTGGAGTACGCCTGTCGGATGAGGAGGTGAAAAGGCAGCCGATGAGAGGAAGGAAAGTTTATGAAAAAAAGTTGTCGTCGGATACAGAGCAAATAACTTCCTCTCACTGCAAGTCAGTGTTTTTTGTTTGGCCAAGTAAAATGTACAGCTGGCTTAATTGGAAGCCATCATTCACCTTTCTTATTTGCGCGGCGGAGAAGGAAAAGATCTGTCTTATCCCGGGCGAAATTATTGCTCTTGTTTTTATGATGGATGTATTTCATATCTCATTGAATTCCGTATGCGCGAACATGGGCCAGCAGTGCATTAATGATTTGTTTCTGCCTCTTTTTTGAAGAAAAGGTAGCCCGCGTCACAGGCCGCTCAGGAAGGAAGGGAGGAGAGCAGCGCCAAACGCCCGCTTCCAATCTGCAGCTTCAGCGGATCCAGGGAACACGCAAGTCTTTCACTTGCTGCAAGCTGTTCAATCGCTTGTTCAACCTCTTGTTGCTGTTTGAGTCACACAACAAAAGCTGCAGTGGAAAATACCATTGTTGACTTTTTTGACGGTCGGAGGGTACTGTGAATGTTTCAGCATTTTGCTTGAGGTTGACACGTCCGAATTGATGGGTTTTTTGACAAAGAGATGGTCAAATGCTGGTCGAGCAAACACACTCTTGGACATTCGAAAACCGAACTGTTCATGGCGAACACTGTTCACAGACACGACTCTTTCTGCAACCGACGGGCGGCTTCTGCTTCCCTCGTTCATGGTTTGGATCCGACAAGGGGTCCCAAACCAAAGCCGTTAATTACAAAACACAGGAGAAACAAGACAATTACTTCTTCCCCCGAAATAAGGAAAAAGCAGCCAGCAGCGGTGCTCAGGCAGCCTGACTCATCTTCTCAATGAGATATTTTCTTGAAATTGTTTATAACTTTGTATTAAAAGGCATATCGTGCGCTGAATTTATGATTGCACTTTGTATCCCCCGTTCCTTGTAAAAACGGCGTATCCCCGGAGTGGCAAGAGAAAAGAATAATTGCTAGTGAAACAAGGAAATCCTCTAATGAATCTGAGAGTGGTATAATTTTCAAAGCAGCTTGATGGGTTTTCATATAGCGCTGCACAGTTGATTGTTTGCATGATTTACACACAAAGAAGCTTGGAAAGGAAGTGTGTTGGCATTTCCACCGGTTCATCTTTTTGTGCCTCCAGTATTTAGTGACATGAATACATATAAATCCACAAGAAAAAGAATGCGAATCCAGCTTTGAATCTTTTCTTGCAGTGCAACTTTGTCTTTTTCTCCAGCGTGCTGCTGCACTTTGGTTTCTTTTGCAACTTGTCTCCGTGCACTTCTCAAGGAGCTTCAGAAGAGTCTCAAAGTGCCTGGGGAAAGCTGGTTCAGGTGTTCATTTGAGGTCGTGGCTTGAATATTTTTCATTTCACACAGCTTCTTGGTGTTCTCGCAGGACAGCAACAACAACGGAAGATTTGGACAGCACGTTGCCCGTGTGTGAATGACCAGGACGCCCTCAGGTATTCACGAGCGTCTCTCGCGCTGACTTTGCAGACACTTTCAGTGGCAAAAATATATCAAACGCAACACAACTGTGCCACAAACCAGAAAATACACACACAACAGGCTTGTAGGTGAAACTGACCATTGAGTCTTCTGAGGTTGTCGACCGACGAGGGCTTTGGGGGATGCGGTACGGGCATCTGGTCGCTGTCACTGTCCTTGTCCTGCAGAGGTGAGTCTCGTCCGCTGCCAGACGAGCCGACACCCCCGCCCTGCTGCGTCTTCGGGTCGATCTGCTCCACCTGCTCCTGCAGGCGCTTGCGCGCCTTCTTCTCCTTCTTGAGGCGCTTGGTGAGCACGAGTTTGTCGCGCTGCTCGAGCACCAGCTGCTTCTCGGTGCTCTCCCGGAGCTCGCGCTCCCGCATCAGCTCCACCTTCAACTCGGCTGCAACGACAAACACATCAGACTTGTCAATCATCAGCTGAAGATTCAGTTCCAAACTTCAAAAATACTCATCCCAAGTTTGCGCTTTCCGGTCGTCTCCAGGGACTTCAAAGGTCCTCTGTGCCACCAAGAAGAGCTCGGTGTGAGTTCTTCAGAATGAACTTTCAAAAACGAAACTGCACTGAAACTCTTTGCTGTTCACACGTCACAGGGACAGCAAAAAATCAATCTTCTCAGTGTGAAATTGTATATAACTTCTCATTTCTTAATGAAATGTACTACCAAAGCCCTCTTTCTAACTTCTTAACATCAGGTTTCTATTTTTTACAAATAGGCGATTACGCAGGATTAGAAAACTGCGGATCGGATGAACATGTGTTTTTCAATTGGTAAAGAGCGCACCGAGAGCGAATGAGATAAGAAGTCGCAAAGAGATATTCCATTTATAATGACATTGTCATTAACCCATTTGAGATCATTTCTTACTGCTAATGGAGTCATATTCTTTGGAGTTTTCTTCAGGGGCAGATTTCGTTTCAAATGTCTCCTCTACACGAGATTGCTAAATGCATTTCACCAGTGGATCGCTCAAGTAATGGTGCATTTGACATCTTTTTGTGATTAAGAGATGTTTTGGGTCTGAAGTGGTGGGAAGAAAAGGCATTTGTCGTTGTTGCCGAGAGATTACAAAAATCTACACAGATGACTTGAGGCGGAATGTTCATCATCCATGAGAATCAATAGACAGGGAGCCATTAAAACAAAGGTCATTTTTGCCTATTTGCGCAGCTTTCATTCAAGTCCCGAGAAGTTGCTTTTGCCTTGATAAAGTTAGGAACATCAAAAGATTGTCAAGCCTTGATCGCTTTGACTCATCTTGTCTGTATCTTGCCGATTAAGTTTGGCCAGTTCTCATCTATTGATATCTTTTCTCAGCGAACAAATCGCCCACCGTGATAAGCCAACAAAAACGATGCTGCCCTCGAGAAGAAGCAGCAAATCGCCGCGATCTCTGGACTTCACTTGATAGGCGCGGAACACAGTCAATGGACCTGACTCGAGCACAAGATGTCTTGATTCGCCTTTTACCTGAGTTCTTTACATTTGTTAATATCACTGACAAGGGATCACGAATGGCTGGTGGCAGGGGAATTACGATTGGAATCGGCCCATTCATTTTTGACTGGCAGGCAGCAGGAGCGGGCGATAGGGCAGCGGGTGTCTGTGTCCACAAGAGGAGAGCGGCGAGGGGATTGTGTGCTGACACGCAACGTCAACACGCTCCGAGTGCGGACGACGTGCTTCAGCGCATCAGCCTGATTCAATTAACAGCACGACTCGAGCAGCGCAGAATCACCGCCGCTTCGATCTGAACGATTCCACGTCTTGCGGCAAAGGCACTCCAGAAATTTCTTCTCTTTGTTGGAAACGCGAGACCGAAAATTGGTACAGTTGGGTCACTGCTGCCTCGCCGGCTCCCAAAAAAAAAAAAAAACCGCGTGAAAATGGAAACTGATTCTCAAGATTTTTGACGCTCAGGTGCTCTGACCTCGGGTTACCAAAAGAAAACGTCCTGTGTGGAGAAAGAAATCTTGTTTTGAGTCACATCGTTTCCAAAACTGCACCTGTAATGACAGGCGAATTGGACCCAAGCTCAGGTTTGCGTTTCAACCCAAAGACGTTCGAACTTGTCGAAGATGAGCGATTTACACGCCATTCCTTTCAAATCTGGATGGGAAGACGAGCATGAAACAAAGACATCGTCACTGCAACAGAAAAGTAAGAACTCTTGATGCGCCTGTCTCTATTTCTAATCCAATAATGGTGAAGAGCGCACTTGCAGTGCATTCCGAGCTATCAGATAATGGGCTCAAGTCTATTAGCCATCTTGTACACTTATTGAACTGGATTGACTCAATTTGCGACCAGCTTATCCACAACAAATTGCTGGTGACCGCAATGGAAGGATGGTTTCTGCCTGCAGTTCCCTCTGCTCCATACAGGAACCCACTTCCTTCCCAATTCCTTGTTTCTTTCCAAATGCTATTTCACGGAAACTTGTTTCTGAAGCCTACTCACAATCTGATAAGCGCATAAGAAATGATTCGGGGCTAAAATAAAGAAAATGGTCACAGGCAAAATCCTGCGGAGGTGGGAGAGGAAAACAGTGTTCCGTGTGATGGGGCCTGGTAATTGCATTGTTCCCATTTCACAGTCACCTTAATTTCAAAAGAAATGAATTGATGGGGAATCAGTGAGGCATCGATTTATAAAAGGAGATGAAGAAAAACAGTGCTCTGGGCAAAGTTGTCATATCTCCACCGGATTGTCGATGTCGGCCATTTGGTCCGCAGACAAAATAACATCATTTGCTTGTCGCAAGCCTATTTGCTGGCGTGGCTCTTTCCCCATTAAAAGACCGCAGAAAGTACGACCCTTTCTGTGAGGAGTAAGAAACCAACTTTATGAGGGGGCAACAAGAGCTGCACTTTTTATCTCCATCTTGTTGGATGTTATCTTTCTCTGATGGGTCCAGACTAAAAAGGCATTGTTAATTTGGTTTATGTACACATTGCAGCACGAAATGCAGCCGTTGTAGCAGAAAGAAAACTTTACTTTGATGCAAACACCTTTGAGGGCCAATGTTCAAGCAGAAGTAAGAACATAATGCCCTCTCAGTCTCCCGTGATGAGGGGAGGACGAGGCGAGGGGAGCAGGATCGGGTGGAGCTGGAGATCAGCAACAGGTCGCGGCGCATCGGGTTCAGCTCACGCGCACTGCGCTCTTTTTCTGCCTCCTTCGCCTCACTACACAACTTCAAACGCTTCACTTTTCAGTTGTCTGCCATCATAAAAGAGCCAAGCGAACACCAGTTGTCCCAGAAAGTGAAGTCATTCATTTTTACAAACATTTTGAAAAGAAGTGGCAAAATCTTCCACAGGTCAGCTGTTGTCCCACAAGTTCGAATGCACATTCATACAGCTGCTCTCACATTATTCACTCTTGCTTTACGAGGAAATGGTCTTCATAAGGAAACGCTGCAGACAGCACGGGATCGGGATGTCTGCATTTCATTAGGGCGCACACTTGGATTACGAGCCAGCGCGGGATACAAATCCTGCCTGTGTTTTTGCTCAAGGAAGTAGAGACGGGAGGGAGGGGAAAGTAAGAATTCTCTTGGGTAATCAGCGTCAAAACCATTCCTCTTTTCATGTGGCACTCATCTCTACTATTGAGGATATGGGACGTGAAAAAAATCCATCATAAGAGATGCGGCAAGGAGCAGCGAATTAGGACCTTCTGTTGCAGGACGGGTAGGTAAGAAGGCAAAAACACCTCGCTATTTAATATCCATTAAAGTCATTACGCCTGGGTCCGTTGAGATGGTCGCCATTAAGCTATCGACTTTTCACTATTCATTTGTGGCTCTGCATCAGAGCTTAATGGCATTTCATTGTTTTATGGAAATCAATGGTGAAGGCTGACCCATTTCAACAGTGTCACCCCTAATGATGTTTTCCATGCGCATTTGCTACATCATATTTCTGCCAATTATCCGGCGAACCCGGGGTCTCGCAAAGTCCCTCTCCCTAAGTAAGCCCCGACGTAATCACCAAGTGCCGAAAGAGTCCGTTGGGAAACATTCCGCAAAGGTGACATTTTCCATTTCAAATTTAAAGACAGATGATAGTGCAGTAGTGGTCCACGCAAATGTGGTCCAGGCCAAATGAGGCTATCCTTCACAGGGCCATCCCAGCTGCCTGAGTGTCTGTTAATACGTGAAGCCGGCGGGTCCAGAGTGGCCTGTCCGAGACCTGTCAGTAATCTGCCCGTCTGATTACCCTTTCTCTCTGCACTTCCATCGTGGGACGGCAGCCATAGCGGGAATGAACTCGCAGCAATTATTCGCACATTGTGACCCGATGAGGAGGGTGCACGTGCGCTTCTGTTTTCTCGCCCGCTCCGCTACTCCGAGTCTCGGAGACGCTGCGCCGTCGCCCGCGCGCCCAGCCTCTCCTCCGTGACGCGCAGATCCAGGGCAGAACTCAACAATTCCCGCCGCTCACCAAATCGTGCTCGCATACGATGCATTTCTTCAAAAGAGTGTCACACAATCTTGGCAATCGAGACGTCCAAAGCTGACAGCGTCTTTTTCACTACTTCACTATCTCTTCAGTTCCCACCTCTGGATCAGTACGCAGAGGAAAACAAGAGCGCTGCTAGCTTCTGGGCTCACTTGTCAGAAATCGTATGGCATTCAAATCTTACTTGCAGATCACTGGTTAATTACAGCACCTGGCTGCGGAAATCACAAACTCGGCAGAAAGTAATGCTGTGTGATGGCGGGCCGTCACCCCGCGCTCCTCGCCAGCAGCTTCCCGAGCAGCGGCGCGCTCTCCCTCCCGCGTCCGCGCTGCTCCTTTCAGGAAATGCACCGAGTGTACATTTACCTGCAATGGGGCCTGGAGCCTCGAGGGAGAGGACGAATCTCTTCTCGAGAGATTGGCACCCGGAGACCTTTGTGAGTTTGTTTCCCATCCCAAGTGCAAGCCTTTCGGTGCTCTCAAGTTTCCTCAGACAAACTTCCAGGCGGTGCTGACATCTTCGTCGGGAAGTTTTCTGACTTTCTTGTGAATGTTATGCGACGCCAATGTCATGTTGGATGATTCTCCAGAAACCTGCGAAAACGGCAGCACGCCTTTCAGGCATTTCACTGATACAACTGAGGTGGTGTGTGCCACAACACTTCTGTGGAAGAGTCGCTCACGCAACAAACCTACAAATTTAATGATCTCTCCGCAAAATATGGAAACTGACTTCTGGCAAACGTCATGAAACAGACATTTAGATTCTGACAGCTCTGCACTTTGGTAATTGGGATCAACTGCCTGCATAATTTAACGTTGAGAGCAGGCGCAAGCCAGAACGCATCACGTAACAATCCTATCAGAAGTGAAAAATGAAATAAACAAGACAGCATTGACGAGTCAATGAAAAATTCACCCCATCGCCTCATGTCCTGAATGTCAGTCGGCAGTGGAAAAATTCTATGCAAATTGCAACCTTTTGGTTGGTAATTAACTGCAGCAGAAAATCGAATCCTTTGAGTTCGTTGAAGTTGTAGCAGAGCAGGTCATAACAACGACGAAACTGTGGACTTGTATTTGTTTTTCATTGTGTCACAGATATGAAGTCTTTCAATATTTTATTGCATTCGTGCATTGTGCGCCTCTGAGAGAGGACACCTAATGGTTTGGGTGACAATCCAATTGTGTTTATCATCGAGATGGGTGTTGGTAAATTTTTTATCTTTTGACATTTGCTGGCAGGCTTATTTCCTTTGTGTTTTTGAGGGCACAGACCTTTCCAGAGCTCAAAAAGCAAACTTTTTTTTCAATTCAACGTGGATACCAGATCATTTCTGGCCATTCTGGGTGCAGGCGTTGCAGAACAGAACCAAAAAAGACAACAAACAGGAGGGGAGATACTCAACAAAAATCTTTTTCGTTTGTTACGGGTTCAGGAACGATTGAAAAGGGCAGAGTGTCTGACACTTTCAGGGTTTCTGAGCTGTTATTCATTTGGTCGATTTTGCTGATGTATTATTCATCGCGAACTTGTTCGGTTGTCGCCTGAACAAGTGTCAGTCAGGATTGATTCTTGCCGATGTCAGTATGATTGTTTGACTGAAGCCATTGTTCACACAATGTGTGGATATGTTGTTTATGATCTTCTTGCTTGGCTTGTGTGTTCAGATAATTATCCGGTTTTACCTGGAGGTTTTCCAGTTCTAGATGCGATGACAACAGTGAATCATGAATGTCATTCTTTGATAAAGTTAAACCATATGTCTTTTGTAAATGGCAACAAGATTTCCTTTTCTTAATCTTGAAAACTTAAATCGCTCAAATCTCTGCAGAACGCGAGTTCTTTGTGATGGAAGTTTGAAACTTCCATTATTGTCAGAGTCTTGCACTTTTATTTTGTTTGATTTATGCTGTCGGCTTTGTTGCCAGAAAGAAAGATGCACTCGCGATAAAAGAAGACAAAATGGATTTCAAACAACGAAAGGAAGAAGACTCCGGAGAAGAATCGATCGAAAAATAAACATTTCCCACAAGTGTACTCAGTTGTTTAAAACAGGTTGTATGTGACACTGAGCAAAAGATTTCATTCCTGTGCTTTAAATGACTTAATGGCATCTCCCTTCATGAGATCTGAAAGAAACGGCATGTTTTTACACATCCTTAGCTAAACACTCGGGGAAAATTGCCCAATCAGTTTTGCTGTCTCTCTGAGGACGTGTTTGGTTTCTGCAGGGAAGTCTATTGAATATTTCCACTGCTGAAGTCAGGCAATGCGTTAAACTCTCTGCCAATATTTGACAATATTTCACACAACAGTTACAATAACAATCGAATGGAAAGAAACGTGGGCGCCTGATCAATCCACCCTCCATTGAAAGCCTAATGTAGCTCCCAGCAACGTTTATTCCCATATCACTGCACTGATTCTTCGCAATAAGTTGAGACGGCACAAGTCTCTTCCTATCTTAACCAAACAATGCAAAAGGATTTTAAGCAACTCAAACATGAAATCATTCACAAATGCTATTAGCGATCGCATTTGGCCATTGATTGCAGCTTTAAGGCAAAAAGACAGCTTCGAGTTTTCTTCTTCTCAACGCCTTCTTTTCACTTTGGCTTTTTCTGCAACTCATCGCAGGCCCTGCAAATGGGCATAGAACAGATAGCAGTTCTTGGAGACTTTCTACAAATAACCTTGAGATCACAATATGCATATCATGACCCTGGTAGATAAAGGAATGGGGAAGAGGGGGTAAGCTTTTTTATGTCTCTGCGTTGCATTGCTACTTATTGGAAACTGATCTTGTTTTATGAGAGATTAAAACGGCATTAACTTGTGTGTGACAAAAGCGATTCATCATCAATGCGATACGGGCCCTCTTGCTGCCAAGTCGATATTTCTGCGAATGTAAGAGGCACCATCAATTACATTTCGGAGATGATGAAAGCAAATAGAGAGGCTACAATCCTCCTGCACCACTACAATGTGACATTGCAGATGATCATCTGCTTTTCCTGCAGAATGACAAAGCGACGACACTCCAGCCCTCCCCAGTTGTGCTCACTAAAGCATCTACTGCAGAAGCAATCTCACAAAGCTGCCTCATTCCCTCCATGTCCTTCCTCTCCCACTGTCAATGTCTTCTGCAACAGCTGCATTGTTTCGTTTTTATTACCAATTGCTGATGACTGAGCTTGTGTTTTTTCGTCTCCAAGATGAGTTCTGGATGACGTGTCTAATGAACAGAGTTTCTCCTGCAAATCGACTGTTGGAAGTCCTGACCGCTGCATCAAAGACAAAGTGTAAAATAGCTGAGTCCTGATGTAAGGCTCACCCTGCAGGAATTCTTGTCGTATGCCAGCCGGAATTTAAACATTTTTCCAACGAAGCATGTTGTCTTTTTGACGTACATTTGCAACCTGACTACGGTGAAACATGTCCGTTTTGTTCCTGCATATTGTGATCGTTCCACAAATTGCCTTTCAGAAGAACATTCCACCACCGCTGTTTGCGGTGCTGTGCAAATTTATAAAGCTGTTCAGCCCTTCATAATCATTGTACAATTTATGTGTAAGTTGCACAATACAGATGGATAAATCTCAGTGCAAAAACAAACAACCCGAGTCATTTATTGCCAAGAAAGACTGGTGCAAATCCGCGAGGCACTAATCTGCTTTGCCAGCCTTGGGAGAAGGCTTCATTTCCTGCCACTGTTCATGTCTAATGCCATTAATGATGCATTCGCGTCGAACACTTGAATTCCAAAAATACGCATAAATAGAGCTGGGCGGGGGTTCTGTTTGACATTTTTCCCCTGGTGAAAAATAATCCCACTGTGTTGTCATCAAATAAATCATATTGTCTGTTTTGCTTCGTGACATTATCGAGCACCGCATTCGTAACATGCCAGTTGAAAATGACTTTGGCCCCTCGCTCACAGCCGTGTGATGGAACACTCGCCCATTAGTTTTCTCCCACTGCATAACAATTTGCTCGCCCAATTGTAATGAAGCTGGATAAGGCAATCGAGGTTGGCAGGAACAGCTTTTCATACAATTTTCACATTTCACTTCAAACGGAATGCCTTATTCGGGATTGGTAGTTAAGCAGAGGAAGAAACCACTTTATTTACATTTGTTCAGTCGCAGAAACATGACAGGAGTCAGAAAAGCTTTCCAGCTCACATCATTCCTAATTGGCATAATAAGTCTTCATTTGTTGAAGAAAAAGAAAATGCTCGGGAAATTGAATTGTATAAGTAGCTTTTTATTTGATAAAAGAATATTGTTATGGAGCTTTGTCGTGACAACTCGTTGCTGCAATTACATTGTAATGCATTTGCACTCGTAGTTTTGCGTTTGTTCCAATTGAGACTTTTCACGCAACTTGCAGGCGAAGCAATAAAGCTGCATTTGTACCTTCTCCCCAAATAATGACTTATTTAGCGGCAGATTTATTTCACTTTGCGTTTGTTGTCATAGCACGACTGCTCCGTACTGTGCGGAAAGCGATGTCAAGCTTCAGCGGATCCAGGGTCGGGGTTGGGGGAGGGGGACCTGAGTCTGACCGCGGTCTGACATGAGCGGACCTCAAAACTGAAACTTCGACTACTTTTGAAAGCGCACAATTCGGAGTTAGGGAGATTATATTTTGGTTGGGATGGGACTGTGTCTCTGTCAATTTGTACAGAAATTGAGCTTCCCTTGAGATTTGACCCAAGGGTTCTGCTTTCCCCCTGCATGAGACAGATTTGACCACGTCTGAAAAGAAGCCTGGGCGACATTTAACCTGCTTCTCCCTGGCCAGAGATAAGATCTCCACCCTGGATCTGCGCGGATCGCAGCGAGATAAGAGAGACGGACTCACCCTTCTCGTAGTTGATCTGCCGCTCTCGGTGACGCGCGTTTTCGGCCGCCACCTTCAGCAGCCCCTGGATGTTCATCAGCAGCGTTTCGAGCGACGAGATGGCCGACACATCCGCGTTGAGTTGTGGGAAGTGCAGGGGAGCGCCCGGCACCGGCACCGCGCCCAGTTTGTCGCCTGCGTCGCCGCCCGGCGTCGCACGCGGCCCGGGCTCTATGATGCTGTCATCGTCTGTGGCAGAAAAACACAGAACAGATTTTCAGACACGAATATCTGACTTTTTTGGCTTTTGGCAGAGCCTTATGAGCAGACTGCTTGTACCTTTGCTGGTCGTTTTGGTCAACCTCTCTTGTCATTCTACAGTTGTGGCCCCTTCTGTCAAAACTATGTGTCCAGATGCATTGCGTCGGAAAACAGTGCGGCTTGACGAGCCAAACTTGAATCCCCAATGAAGACGTGAGAGACAAAGAATACAACGCGGTCGACTACACAAATCGAATTTGACACAGAATCTCGAGAAGAATGGGCGGCTTCCGTTTGCAGGTCCCAAACAACGGTGTAGGTTTCCTCGATTACACGGTGTCATCTGCAGAGAGCGAGCGCCCTTCTGAATTTCATGTGCGCTTTTTTTGTTTCTGTGAGTGAACCCCACGAAGTGAATTGATCTGATGGGTGTGATCCCAAACTCACGAGCATCAATCACAGATCAGAAATGATACGTTGGCGAACCCTATGCTTCACTGCTTTTAAGAGCGGCCTGTGCGGCAGAAATGCAAACAGGAAAACAGATGATCCGGCAATGTGCCACCCAGTCATCTGTCACAAGTTTTTGATTCCTAATAAAACAGACGGGCTGTGTATGCAATGTGTTTCCTGCCTATGCAAACCATCCTTCTTCGACTAATTCGAAAATGTAATATCTGTGCTCGAGTGGCAGATTAAATGACAGGAAACTGTGGGATAAGGAATATTACAGCTTCGATCTGCAGTCACACATGCTTATTATTCACCGGCAGAAAAGCACGAGTTTTCTCTGCGCTCAAATTACAAGTGTCAAAAAGAATGAGTATTTACTTGACAGCGCGCTGTGTATCTAAACTTTGATGAATCGTAATGCTACGGGTCCACTGGAAGGTATTTCATCAAATTTCAATTAATAAAATGGGGCTGTCACCCAGTGTTGACATTTATGTTTATGCAGCTATATTGATGGTTCTTGTTAGAAGAAGAGATCAAATCCGGGGGCTGGGACGAGCCATGCCCCCTCACTCACTGCGTCCCGAGGTGCCTAAGTTCCACTCTCCCCCATCCAGAACCCGCCACTTGAGCAGTCCACGTCCTGCGACTACGCAGGCCCATCCATCATAATAATTTTGACTTTTGTCCAAGTGGTTTGCTATTTGAGGTCCATAAGGTTTCCGCTGCCTGACAAGGTCCCATATGTTGGTTGCCACTGACCCGGCCGATGGTCACCCATTTAGTAGACCCTCGTGTGAACCAACCCATGATTACTACGTCACCTGTTGGACCCCGCTTCAGTGGAAAGCCATAATGATGAATCCATACTGCCACAAATTAATGCACCTTTTCTGACTATAATTGATGTGTGCGGGCAAAGAGAGGGTGGCTACCGTGACTTCTTGCTGCGGAGAGCCCTCTCCACTGTACTTGTTCTGCACTTTTTGGGAAATAATCAGAATTAATTGAGCATTGTTCCACTGCATGTGCATGCATAATTCATCCGTGAGAGCTCACACCAATGTTTCAAAAACGTAATCATTTTTTGTTGCATTCCTCTGTTTTGTAAGAAAGAAATTGACTGGAAGAACCCAATTCCAAACTGTTTGGTTCTTTCCCAGGAGTACCTGGTTACGTTGCCTCTTGTGCCTCGCAATTGATGAACTTCTGCGGAAATGTTTGTGCCCGTCTGTTCCATCATAAACACACAATAGTCCTGGATACTTTATTGAAGTTCAAGTTGAAATAAAATTATACTACCAGAAGTCGAAAAAATCATGACTTTTATCAAGCACTTTCATATTTTCAATGGTCATAAATGGCAATAAAACATCGCAGTTATTTGATCTGGCCTCATTCTTATCTTGAACAAAAGGGAATCATATTTCATGACCATTTCCATTTGGTGCTCGTTATTGGTGTCGCAGGGTCGCCGACTTGACCCATTCGTTATGTCCGAGTCAAAAAGCATAAATTCCACCTCGACCCTCTTTTCATCAAATAATATCCACCATTTTATTGACAATTTATTGTCCTTTTGCGGGTGAAGAGGATTTTTATGCACTGCTTTATTCTTTTCGTCATGCAGACAAATGTTTTGCTACCATAAACAAATAAATTTTGTCTGTTTGGCGCAAATGTCTGTAAATAGTTGGAGGCCATCAGAAGCGATACCCAGATATCGAAGTGTTGCAATAAACTTTTATTCCATTGCAGCCGGTGAGCAATAAAAGCGGGTTGTTTAGATGCGCAAATATGGTTTCCAGGGGCATCAAGAATATTTCGCAAAGCACTTACATAATCTGCTTATTTCCTTTTCACCTTGTTTAATATTGATAGCTTCCTGTGACAATTACATTCAAATCTCAGCTAATCCGTCATGAAACCTGTCATACTTTCTGTGTGCGCATTTGTTTGTTGAGTGCAAAAAAGTCCAAAGGCAAAAGCAGTCTCTTGTTGGGAAATACAAAGCTTGGTTTCAAACAAGATTCAGACTTTCTTCAGCGATTCAAACTTTCAAGGATTTTCTGGAAACCATTGAAAACGCGCACATGGCTTCTCTTTGTCATCCTGTTCGCCTTTCACAAACCTCAGCCAGAGAAAACGAACGTGGGAAATGTTGCAGAGAGGATCTCCAAGTTGAAACGGCATTCATCCTTCTCGTAAAGTTTGAACTTCGACATTGAGGATGAAACCTCTTGCATGCAGTGTACGAGGCTCCTTTTGTCTTCCGCAACTACAAGTTGTTTCAGCCGCGAACATGGGAGCAATAGATTCTGCAGAATTCCTCAACTCACCGTCACTCTTGTCTCCGTCCGACTCGTCGTCCACATCATCGTGCAGGTGGTTGTGGTGGTTCGGCCCCTTCATCGACAGGTCCAGCTGCCCATTCGACATCTCGCTCGGAGTGCTCATGCCTAGATAGCGAGACAGCACTGTGCGGAAATATGGCTTGCAAATCAACCCGCCACATCAGGCCATTTGTGAAGTGTCGTGTAGGCCTGCAACGGAGCTTCTGGCAGTGAATGAGAATGTATGTTTTACCGGAGTCTTTGTCTGTGATGCTGACTCTTCTCTCTTTGGTCTCCAGGTTGAGTGGTTTGTCCATTGGTTTGTTGTTGTTCGACTCCATGTGCCCCAGGTTATCATCGTAGCGGCTGTCCTTTGACCTATATTTTTGTATAAAGTTTTAATGAGAATGATGACTTGTACGCTCATTGCGGAGCATAACGTTAACTTGCGAGGACAAGAAAGAGCCTTGCAGTGGGGCTCCTTGCAACCTGACAAAGGAAAACTTATGCCATGGATCACTCCCTCCATGAGAGTCTCCCTGTGTCAGGTTAAGCGGCGGCGCCCTGCGCGGGAGGGAGCGTCACTGACCCGGGCGACGCGAGCTCGTGCTCGGCGGCGGCGCGATCGCGGATGACGGAGCCGTCGGGGCGCATCCCGATGTGGTTCGCCATCGCCATCGACATCATCGGGTGTCCGAGCGGCATGAACGGCATCGGCAGGTTGGCGAGGTGCGGCGGGTAGTGGTAGCCATTGCCGAACAGCGGAGATTTCTTCGGGTCAACGAACGGCGGACCTGCGAGAAGAGACAACGCACGGTGAACAGGCGCAACTCGGGCAACTTCCAGAAAACAGAACAAGGTCAGAAAAGGAATGAGAATGAGTTACGAGCACACAGAGAAATATTGGCATCAATGATCTGCATCATGAACGCGCGCACCACTCGAAAGAAGCCATTGCAGCTGGACGGTTACTCACTCAAATGCAGCGGACTCGTTTATCTGATAGAGAGTGCAAAAAAGTGGCAGGGAAAAGTAAGTGGTAGTTTCAACTACTATTTGTAAGGAAAGAAGAAACTCCACCATTTAGTTGTTTCCTCAGAGGGCTCGTAAAGCACCATAGAGTGGAACTTTTGGCTTGGCTGGAAGTAGATTGAGACTGCTTAAGGCAGAGAGAAGAAAGGAGGGGAGGCAGGGGGCTTAATTCCTGGATCTATGGCTCTGGTCTATCTGTTGATTCCGAGTGCCAGAGAAATGGCTAATCTTGTCAATTGTTGGGTAGGCATCTTGATGCGAAAATGAGGTGAGTAAGAGGAACTGAGAGCCCATAACTTCCAATTTACTCGCCTCTCAGTTATTCTTAGCGGCGACTGAGAGCCAACAGAAAGAGGTATTACCTCGCCGACATAAAATTGTCCTTTTAATGGTGTCGATTTGACCCAGAGGAGCTATTGTGAGCGTGCGATTTAATCCACGAAGCACTTGGAAAATCAACCAAATTCTGGCAAAGAGGAACAAATGAAGCTATGGACTCTACCCAATTGGTACTTGGATGGCCGTGGCATAGCCTCCTGCATACACATTGCTACTTTTCCGCACCACAATTGAATTACAAACCCAAGCGCCGCGTCAAAGGGGAGACTCCCTATCTCAATCATGTAAATTATACATTTCCCCACAAACATAAATTCTGCTCGGGCATTCGTCAATGCCAGATGTGCTTTCCGGAATGGCTTTCTGGTAATTCCTACCCAAAGTGGACTAAGAAATAACTTTAAATGATACTTAGATGGACTTGGGGAAACTTTTCTATGGTGGTTTATGGCCACTGGTAATGTATCCTTTAGCCACACGGCAAAGTGGCGAATACCGTTTCAACTTCAATGGAGGTGGACGGTGGAAGTGGATTTCGCTTGTTGGACTGGTGGAGAAAGACAAAGTGCAAAATCAACTTTGTCGTTGCAAGAAGCTGGGTACTCTCGTTTCGAGGACTGACGTACCCTGCTGTTTAGTCAAAATTTTGCTGGCAAGAATTCACAAATTTGGAAAACAACTTTGGATATGTACTGAACTATACAATTTCGCCTTGTCCCATCGCAGCACATATTGCATTGCAAACATCCATTGTTTTCCGGCTTTCACTGAGAGAGGAGCTAATTAAATTGAAACAAACACGTTGTTTCCCTGGCTGTTTTCGCAGTCACTGGAGAAGCGTCATTGCCTATGAGGTATGATGTCAATACTCCGACTCTGTCAGACAGAATTATAGTAACCTGGCTTCAGGAGACCGCAGAGAAACCTGAGCTGGTTTTAAAGCCTCTATTCAAAGCTGTGCATCGTGGCCAAAAGCTATTGTTTCACTGTATCCGATTCAGCGGGCGGCCGGTGGATTCCTTTTTACGCCCGTGGTCGCCGCGTTCATTTAGAAGTAGTCTGGCTGGACAAATGTGCTGAGAAGAGTGGGGAAAAGTCCATTAGTTGTCTTTACTTGAAACCATAAAATGGGGAAGGAGCAGTGTGAAGTTGCTGTTTCATAAATGGATCCCGACCATTTGCCGAAACCTTAAAAATCACATTAATTTGGACCGGAGTAGTCATTTTCACAAATGTAGTTCACAGCAGCAGAAGAGTCCATTACCGCAAATAGTCCCATCTCGGGACCATTCCTTCTTGGGCAGCAACAAACTTGATTTAAAGCCCGTTCTTGAGACCAAGCTGTGTGGGTTTCATCCGTTTAGAGAGCCATTTACAAGTCTTGCAGATAACACCTATGCAAAAAAGATATGGACGGACAGATGCCCAGATATGATGGAGTTTATTATTGTGCCTTCAGTTTCAGGAAAGCTGCTTTCTGAGAGGGAACTGGTCAGCAGTCTATTACTGAACGGAGCTTTTCTGTCTTTTCCTTTGGGCCTCGTATTATGGCTCTCTGTCCCAATTAATGTATACATTTGCATTTCCATTTGCACCGTTCCCCACAGCTATCAAAAAGCATCATTGAGGATCGGAATTACACAATAACATTTTCTTTTTATTTATGGCGCACCAAAGAATGGAGGCTTTTTATTTTCCTATCGCAATAGTGAATTACCGCGCCGCCATTCTTTCAGATTACCAGCTTCTGCGCTATTAAATGACAAATTCCACAGGAAACATTCACGGCATTTTCATTTCTTAATTTTGCAGCTCATAGCTCTTGCTAATGAATCAAATGAATGAAACGAAAAGCTGAAATTCATTAATCTTTGCGTCAGTAATGAGTGTTTTAGAATTTGGACGTGCGACTGCAATAGTTACTTTTGACATGCGAGTAAGTAATGGGAATCCCATTCACATGGCACTCAATGCTCGTCTTATGGATCGGCTCACAGAAAAAACCCACAAATTGTGAAGTAAAAACCCTGCTCTGGCATTTTGATGCTCATTTGAAAGCCGTTTGAAACTTTTCCGTGCAAACACTTGGAACAGTTGTCATTTGACACACGCTGGCTCTAACAAGACCCCGACTGCATGCAGTTGTGCACGAATGAAGGAATGCTGAATTACCAAAGTTGCCAAGGAATTTGTTGGGAGCGTAGGCATATTCTCCGTTGTCCAGTCTGCTCTTCTTGAGTTTGTCGAGTGTGTCCGGATTTGCGGTCACTGACGGGCTCCTCTTCGGCGGACGGCCGGGCCGGGCGCTGCAAGCACAGGAAAAAGACAGCTCTGAAAATTGTGACGCGTTTCCGATGACTGAACAATTCACATTGTTGTATGAACAGAAAAAATTTTATGTTTTGCCACATTTCTTTGTCTTCATAAAAATTCAAACTTGCAGCGTTCGTGGTTGGAGCACACATTTTTGCGCCGTGAGACATTTTGTTCATTTTCTTTCAAGGCTGTTGAAACTCAGTTTCATGATCTTGAACAATCAGCAATCTGAAAAGCACAGCTGCTAATTACCGAGTTGAATTCAGGCAGATGAAACCTGAGACGGTAGCAAATGTCCACAAAAGAAATCCAAGATGTTTTATTTGTGTGACATTTCCTCAACCTATTGTTTGTGAGATTCTTCATGTCAAAAACGTTCCCACAATTGGTAGAAACAATGATTTAATTTTAATTAGATTCCTATGTTCACTTGAATCGGCAAAAACGGATCATTGTGACAGCTACAAATGAAACTGATCGTGGCGTGGTGACATTGTGTGAGTCACTTCCCGTCATGACAACAGCTAATCTCAAAAATAAACTTGATCTGTGCAAAAGTCTCGAAGAAATTTGAAAAGATTTCTTTGTCAGTTTCTGTTCACATTTCTGCTATGGTGTTGAACAGAAAGTTACAATTTTGCTTGCTCTTGTCAGTTGAACTTTTGAAATGCATGTGCGTGCTTTTCTGTACCTGTGGAAACGTCTTTTCATCCTCGTGGAAAACTTTCCCTGCTGGGATTAATTCTGCCCTTTGGCAGACGAAGTTATTACTGGCAGACAAACTCCATTACAATCTGTGCAATCATCATCATCGTAGAACTTGAAGCTCACAGGACTGACCAAAATACCATCAAAAGAGGAAATGCTAGATAAAAAGAAGATTTAATGAGCTCATCATCTCAGGCAGCAATGCATGAAATTTTTCCCTATCATACTGATTTTTCTCCATTCTTCTTGTGAGGAGGAAGAATCAAGAATAGGGGGACAGAAAACTGATTCCTTGCGGCTAAATTAGCACATCCCCGGCGCAGTTCTGAAGAAAAATCTGTTATCTTTCAATTACAGTTGATTCGCAAAGCTCTTTATTCTATTCAGTTGCCTAAAAACTTTTCTCGGCTGCTTTCATAGAAGAAATTCATTTGAGTGAAAACAAAAAAGATATTGCGTTATCAGGCGGGAAAATTAAGCCACATAGTTAAGTTGGGATTAGTTATTTGATTTGATTGTTATTGCCTGTCATATTTGGAGAATATCCTATGCATTTTATGAATATCAATGCAAATTGATCAATATTTTCCGTTTTCGTGCCAATGAGAACAAACCGGAATTTATAAAAAATTTAAGACCCCTTGTCAAAGATCTTCTGAAGTATATTTGCCTGGCAATAAGTTTGTAAATAGTATGTGCGCCAGGTAATTTATCTAAGTTGAATTATGTAAATCTAAATGGGCGAATATTCAATATTTGATCGGTATTTATCAGGCTTTGGCAAAGTATTTTTGTTTGAAAAGCACTTCAAAAAGTCGGACTCAGGGTGAAAACGTTAGTTTGAAATTCCAAATGCCTCGGAGTGAGTCTAATGCACCAGTTTGCCCTCGCTTCTCGGGCTCCGCAGTGTTTTCCGACCCTTGAATGTTCAGAGCATCAAAGTGTACATAAGCCTCGTGCAAAAACCCAGAAATCCTCTGTTAAATCGAATCGAACCAGTCGTTTTACATTTCAAGCAGAAAATGCTTCCAATCAGCCGTGGAGCAGTGAATGAAGGACGTGAAAATAGTGGCACCAGTTGTAATGCTGGTTATGACAAAGCAACAGTTTTCCTTCAATTATATCTGCCATAATGCCAATCATATGCCAGAAGGATTTCCATAAATATGACAATTATTGGTGATATTTTTCACAAAATATAAAACGCTCATTGGAAGTGAAACCTGTGATCTTTTGACTGAAAGACCTATTGCCATATGGCACCAACATACCGCCCCACTGTGAATTACATGGTGTTGCAGACTTGTACATTTGAAGAATTCTGATAAAAAGAGTGTAAACAACAAAGTGTAATTGAACCAATTCGTCTGTTCGTGTTGCGCCCAGTGCTCGAGGCTCTTTGTGTCAACAAGAAAATGTGAAAATCTGAAAATACGGCGAGCGAAAAACTGGGTAACTTTTTGCGTACATTATTTACTCAATGTTTTACCTCAGTTCGTCGACAACTTTTCACAGGGGTCTTTGAGTACAGGTTACGTCTGCTCAACCAGACATCCATGAACTGGAAAATACGATTGCGTTGGGGTGATCTCTGGAAACGGGGCTATTGATCCCGTTCGCCTGTTTCTTTCTTTTCGGAGCCAAGTTCAGGGCAGTTCTCTGCTCGAGTTCATTGATTCCAGTGCGCTTCTCGCGATCTTATCCTGTGAGGGGCCTTTCTCTCTGGCGCTGCAAAGTGCAATGCAACATCAAACATTCGCAAGATTTATTCCTTCTCAGCCTGCAACATTCTTTCTCCCTTCTCAACGCACTTATTTTCTTCGGGCATATACAAAAAAGTTTTAAATATTCATAAAGACTCCTTGGAACAAAGAAATAGCTTCAGTTTCTCTCGAGTAACAAACCCAATGGAGGTGTTAAAAATCAGATTCCTTGCATATTTGCCTGCATTCGAAATTCTAAGATTTGCTAATTTTCCCTTGATTCCTCGCCCCGGGTTGGAAGCTGTTACTTCATTACATGAGTTGTAATGCTCTGTGCTGGATTTCTATTTGTATGGAAATTTGCTGCCAAAGACAATGACTGAAATTCTTGCTTTTGGTTGCTGGCTTGCTTGTTGCAGAAAAATTGTAATTAACTCGTAAAGTAAAAATGATTGGAAAGCAAATGCAAAACTGGATCTAATTTTGCATCCATCTGAAAGAAGCCTTTCAAAGGAAGCAAAACCGCGGAGTCATTCAGCACTTTCGTCTCTGTCTTGTGCACAAGCATGGTTCAAAAAATCAGTGTTCAACAGCTGCGGGTCTCTTTCGCTGGGTTCATTTCAATGACCAAAATTCCTCACATCCACCGCTTTTCTGCTCGTCAAACATGGCTTTCTAACCTGAGGCTGAGTTGGAAATTTTACAAATCGCACAATCTGAGGAACAAACGTAGGTGTCCCACCCAGCATCAGTCTGCGTCCCTCTAACAATAGCTTCAATAGAAATATGGCCATAAAGAGTGTCCGCTCGTTGCTTGTTATTTCAACCCCGAAAATATAAAGGGCTCTTCAGGTATATTGACCACCCCTTGGCACGCACGTTGACAGCGTTGGTGCGAGTGAAAGTGCAAAACCTGGCAGACCAGTTCCATAAATCACAAAGGGATAGCGCAACTAAACGAGGAGGCAATTGAACATGCACTTCACTGTTTTGTCTTTCTTATGCTGTTCAAATAAAGGCATCTGCATTGCAGGTCTGAGTATGAGGATGAGCACGAACGTTTGAGCCTGTTTCAATTGTGCCAGCCGCCTCGCTGCTTCATGATAGACATGGAAACAAATCATCAGCGGAGGTTTGCGGGGAGGGAGAGATAATAACAGTAAATACAGAAGAGATTTTTTTCTGCTTGCTCACTGGTGCACAGAAAAGGTGATGGATTTGTAGGGGAATCGCCATCTGTTTGTACGAGTTTAGTGTCATCAGTTGGCAAAATTGCATGTCCACGTGCGAAAGACGCATGGCGAGTGACCTGGGGTCAGCCAACTACCTCGGAAACTTGTGTGCGACACGTATGTTTGCAATCTTAACTCCGATCATTACCTCAAATTAGCTCCGTGATAAGCACCACTTGTAAAGGAGAAAAAGAAGAGAGATTGCTTGTTTGAAATGAGGGGTCCACAACCGACGTTTATTTCCTGATACAATTGTTTGATTTTTTTGTGTATTTCAATGCCTGCCTTTGTTCTTGAACAGTTTCGTGCGAAGAAGACTTCTTTTGAGCTCACTTGAAAATGATGCGACAATTTTGAAATCTATAATCATGCAAATCATTTTCTAAGACAAGCGCATCCTTTCATTCCGAATGCCCTGGTATGTGATATTCGTGATTGTAAATTGTTTGCGTTGAAATTTGTGGGATTCGAAAAACTTCTGGAGGTGTCATTTCGATGAAAAGTGTTCCTTGTTCTTGCAAATTATATCTGACTGTTCCATTAAATCTTAATGGCTTTAAATCGTCTTATTCCTCAAGTGGAACTTGCAAAAGTGGAACGTAAAGGTTACCCTTGTGCTTCACTTGTCTCAAACATCCACGAGATGTTGGTCGCAAAGGGGAGAAAGAATGTTCCTTTTTGGGTGACAGGAAAAACTGCTTTGAAGAGACCCAAGATGGAATGTTATTTTCTTCGTTCCTTTTTTCAAAAAAAGTTCAAATACTTTCAGCACATGACATGAGGTACACAGTGGGTGTAATGGGTGGATGCCATCTGTGAGGGAGTTACCTGGTCTTATGCCCTCAGCAAGCACCTCCAGTTGGTAGAAAAAAAGACAACTTTTCTTTTGGACCACTGTAACATTTTCATGCTTTGAGAGCAAACTGGCGTGCTTGGTGCCTTGAATGCGCCAGGCGTACCCGAAGGGGAGACAGTAGAGGCCGAGGGCGACGGCTTTTTGTTCCTGCTTACCCCTTGTCACTCACAACCAATTGCATTTCTACAATTGCAAGCTCAAGCAACTCTCTTGACAAAAGCGCAAGATGAAATTCAAAACTTTCCACCCCAAAATGAAAGGTTTTCAATTGCAGAAAATGAAAAGCCTTTGATCATGTGCAGTGAAAATGTATCCATAAAGTTGAGAGTCGAGAGCAAAAAAATTTCATCATTCAAAAAAGTACAATTGGAGAAGAATGGAAGCAACGTACCACCCAAGTATAATGGAATGGAAAATTCTGCACGGAGCGCCTCTCTGAGCACTTTGACAGTTTAATGGCATGTTATCTTCATTTCTCTTTGAGTAAAACTTCCTTTATTAGCAAATGTCTTTTCGGGGGGCGAATCTCAAGTTATACGATATCTGGTCACCATTGCACCTGGCTATTTTACAAATGCACCTCACTGTCAATCTGTGAAGTTTACTCTTTATCTGTGCAAGTCATGAGAATTGAAAATCAACAGGTGATTTGGTGCCAAGACATTCCCGAAGAGGGAAAAATCCTCTGAAAAGACATAGTGTCAGCTCAAATTGGACAGTTCAGATTTCTTTAATAGAGTCTGATTTCTTTTATGATTATTACTTTGATGTATTTGAATCTTGTATCAAAGTTTATCCTTTGCAGAATCAGTGTTGTTAGAATGGTTTGAATGAAATATTGAAGGTGTGTGTTGTAATTCGATATAATTGAATTCCTTTTGCGAGGACTTAAAATCACTCCGTTTCTTTGAAAGGGCTTTTTGCTTGTTGCCAGATTTGAAAAGCAGTTGCTATGTTCAAAAAGTCTCAAGCCTGCACTTGATTTTTTGAAATGAACAGTTATTTTGAATTTGCCTGAGATGTGTTCACGCACCCCAACAAAACACTTCTTTTCAAATAATCTGATAATTACGAGAAGTCCATTTGGTCCCCAGACTGCACACCACCAAATCCCATAAAGCACACAGACAACACCGAAGCTTCACAGTCCATCTCCTTTTGTGTGGCAGCGGAAGGCATAAACTTCTGCCAATTTTTGCACGAAAATTTGGCCGTAAGAGCCGCCGTTAGTAAACCGAACCCTGAGGGAAGTGCACTCAACAACTAGTTGAGAAAAACAACATGGCAAGTAGCATTTGACTGTGGCTGTACGAGACCCGACATTAGGATATAATTATGATTAATACATATTATGGTCGACACCTTGACTTGCATCTGTTACGATTGTCTTGTCCTTTGCCTCCGAACTACTGTGCGCGATACCATAATCGTCCAAATTGGCTTTTTCCTCTCGCAGAGCAACAGACCTTTTGCCAGAGGCAGTGGTCATTTACAATTGTCCACTTTACCACTGGACAACTTATTTTTTGGTGAACCCCCCAATTTATTAGGAACCCCTCAGTTTAACTGTTTCCGCATCAAGACTGCTTGACCTCATTGACCCTCACAATCTTGCCCGTGGCAGCTTGATAAAGAGGGTAAATCAAATTTTTCGTTGGGAATAATTGCATTTTGGCCCCTGACTTCAACATCCGAAACCACTGCGAAGCTTTGCTAACTGCCATTTCTGGCACCACAAACACTCTTCATCTCAGTCGTGAACTTTCCGCTGATAACTCAATTGGATAAAATTATACCACAAGGCGGCAAAATCAGAGTGGAATAAAGTTCAAAGCAGAAATCTTCAGATCTGATATTACATGTCTTATTATTGTTCATTTTCATGCAAAGGCATTTCCATAAATCTTGGACAGAAAAAAGAGAAATTTGAAGGAGTTTCGTTTCGTTGAATTTGTTACTGCTTTGCACGCGTGTTTATGAAGTGAACTGGTGAGGAGAAGGCGGCTCTTTCAGAATCACAAATGCAGCATGGCTGAGCCACAGGATGTGCATCACGGCAATCTTTTCTGCTGATTTACGCCTTTCAAAACAAATTTCACATCCAAATACTTACGGATTTGCGGCAAAAGAAAGAAAAGCCCCAGAGGAACAATTTTTATCAGAAGAAGGCCGCAAAGGGCTGAGCAGACAGAGCGCTGCGAGAGAACAGAACACGAGATGTCAGATTGACAGATCTGATCCACTGATGCATCCACTGACATTTGGCAAATTTCTGCTCACCGCAAAGTAACAAATTCATTCCCTTTTAGTGCTTATCAAAGTGTTTCTACAAGCGAGCACTTGACGCGAGTTCAGCAGGAGCTGCGCGTCTCACGCAACAGTCGCAGCTTTGCTCGGCGCAACCTTCTCGACTCGGACGCCCATTCTGGGGCCGCTCAAGCCGAAGAAAGATAATTTCTACCCACTGCGTGGGGCAGTTGCAGTGAATATCCTGCCAGCGTGAAGTCAGATTTAAATTTTAAATTATAGGAAGCAGGCGTCTGAAGTAGCAATACCCAACATGGCAAGTTTTTGAGGTTTTGAGACAAACGTCAAAAAGACCTTTGCTGAGTGGTTCTCGTGACCGGCGCCACAAAACGGTTTCCAGCGGGCCCTTCACCGGCCCAATCGAAGCACTTAGTCCCAAGAATTTCAGTGATGAGAAGGGAACAGATCACACTTTCCTGCTGCTGTGATTTTATTTCCAGGAAAGAGCAAAGTCAGAGAGACAAACAGAGGCACAAAGCAATGACAGAAGATCCAGCTTTCTGTAGAGTTGTAAAAACTGGCTTATGGAGGACATGGGTTTTGTCGCAAAACTCCACAGATGGTAAAGCCCATAAATGCAATCAAAGAGCATGGTCATTATGCGCCATCATTGCAGCCTTTGTTATCATAGCCAAGCATCCTTTCTTTACTATCACTAACTTTTCCCTAATTACTGTTCCATTTGCCGTTGCAGGCTGTTGAGGCGAGGCCAAATGGATATGCTAAATCTCATTAGGAAGGAAAGAATGGGAGGTTGTGCTTCTTATGGTGCTCTTATGCTCTTCTTTCGCCTTGAGTGAGAGTGACCGTGAAAACCCACTGCCGGTGGAGAAGGGTCTGTTTTGCGCTTCCAGTGACACAAACACACGTGCTAATGAGAACGAGCGCCCGAGAAACCCTTTGTGCGTTTTGAATTCACAACGGAAGAACAGCCGATCACATTGGAAGTAAGTCAGTGGAAATTATTGAAAAGGTGCAAGTGGCATTTCTACTTGGCTGATAATACTAATTTTCTATTCTTTCAGCGTGGTGCGTGGACGTCTTTCAATGCCTCAGAGTTGTTGAGCAGTATCACTGCAAGGTATAATTTTGCAATTAAAATTCTTCTAATTATGGGTACCCATTGCAGCTGGCCACAAGAAGAATAATGAGAGGAAGTGACGCTTTTGGCCCAGAGGTTAAATTTCAACCAAAATAATGAAAAAGAAGAGAAAGAGGAATGCCCAATTCACAGTAGCAAATTCAATCAAAACACAGAGCATTTCAGTGGGCGCCGCAGCTCTTAATGAAATTAGCTTGGTTGAGATTGAACGTCTTTGAAACGAGGTTTTGTTTTTTGTTTCTTTTTGTTATCATCTGCTATTTTGCCTGGGGACAAAATCCATACAAACACAGGAAAACTCGTGTGGTAGCCATATTAGTGGAAATTAGAATAATTACATCTGTCTACAAAATTCGGGGCTTCTATTTTGATTTGGAGTCCCACGAGAGCAGCGCTGAAGTGATTCAATGAGACATGCAGCATCGAGAAAAATATTAATGGGAAGCTCCACTTTTTTACTCTTTGAAATGGTTTCATTGAATTTGAGAAAGAAAGCGTTTCATCATTTGATTTCTCCCTCCTTTTCATGTTTGTGGCGCATAAAATCCACATCAGTTCCGGAAATGAAGAGATAATAAAAGATTTCACAGCCAAGATTTGAGCACTTTTCATTTCCTGAATATCAGCAGTGTTTTTGGATCAGCTGGACGTATTAATTATAAACATGAAAAGCAGATAGAAAAGCCATTTGCTGTTCGCTGATTAGGTCTTATTGACCATGAGCTGCCTCATGACAGGGTGGGACTTGAAGGCAGTGAGTTGTGGAGATGTCCGTGTCAAATGCTTTGACCCTGTGACATGGCGAGGGGGCGACGGTTGCGGCGGCCGGGGAGGGTCAGCGGGCCCGCGCCCCGTCCCCCATGCCCCCACACAATATGCCAGCCACCTCCCTCACCTTCATCAATCTGTCACTAAAATTATGTTTCCAATCGTTTTATTACTGACCAAGGTCAGCCATGATGACTCAAACTACTTTATCTTGTTTATTGTTTGCCGAGTCATATTGTGTTATGGAATCACAAGTCAGCGCTGGACTCAATAAAGGGACCTTTGCCCAAGAAGGGTGCGCGAGCTCATCCCAAATCTCATAAAATAGTCATGTCAGTCTGACCCCCAGAATAGCAGAGGGTTTTGAGCACAGATGCATGCTATCCTTTCTTTGACTTTGAAGTTGATTGCACTGGAGATTGCACAACATAACCAGCAAATGTATCGTTTCTGTTATTTTTGGTATGCAGAAAGGTTTACCAAGTCAGCACCACATATCATTTTCCGTATCTCATGTGTGGTATGTATAAATAATTAAATGCATGAGTACAAGTTGGGAATGATTACATTGGGAAAAAATAACTCGCAGAAATATGGCACTCGTGGCCCTTTGTGGCAAAAAATGGGATCAAACTCAGAGGCTGAGGTGAGTCCCACAAATCTCTTCAGCTGCGTATCAGCGGAGCTTGTAATAGTTTGTAAGTTGTCGTGATCTATGGGAGATGGAAATGATGGGAGAAATGGGAATCCCATTGCGCATGGAGCTGTAAAAATAGGAATGAGTGTCCCTCCCGAAGCTGCCTGCAGGAGTCGAGGTGGAGGTCTCCCTGAGCCGGGGGCCGGGATCAAACCTTCAGGAGGCCGCCGTGAAATACTGAGCTGGGTTCTGACCCCACTGCCTGCTCCTCCTTTTGCCTCTACATCATAATTATTTGCCTACATCATAAAGCACAGTAAAGGGAATTAACCTTTGATAAAAACATGGGCGGCCGCACCTGTATCAGCTTCTGGCTAAGATTCCATTACTGCAGGCGCAGGACCCGCTGAAAAGTGGCCCCTGCCATCAGCCGCTGCGATGCCGAGATGTCATTCCCGAGACCGCGCCGCCAGTTTCTGACCACGCAAACCAGCATCTGTCACTACTGATTACTCCCCGAGACTCCCCAGCACTGTTCCACCAGTGCCCTTCATTTTGGCTGACATTTTCTCATCCTCGCCAGGAAAAAGTGAGTGAGCTGAGCGAAAACTAATGTAATGCAGATCTAGGTAGGAGGCATGCACATCTCTGCTGTTGCCGAGTGCTCTTTGATTTATCTGGCAAGTAAAATATTAGCAGTTTCACCCAGGGTTCCATCCATTTTGATCACGCTTTTGGTTTTTCTGTGGACAGCTAGGGATTTGCTTGGCACGAGACTCGGGCTACTGATGCTACTTGTGAGAGATGTAGACAGATCTTCATCACAGAGAGCAATATCAGGGGGGCATCTGACTCTATCTGGCCATAGATAAAGATATACAAAGGTAACAGCATTGACCCGAGCAGACCTCTTCTTTTGTGATCTCTCATGAAATACTGATCAACTCTGGCAAAGCTCTGTGAATCTTCTCTATCCTCCAGATTCCAGCGCCGGAAAGAATAGCCCAACTAACTCCCAGGGAAATCCAGCTTTGTTCTCCCATCACAGCGCTCTTATTTGTCGTTGTACAATAACAACAGCGCGTTATTAGAGAATAAAATACAGCAGCGAACGAACAGAGCTGCGTTTTGTTCTGTTCCTTTTCCAACAGATTTCGGTTGGGTACATTTGCCTAATTAGTTCGGCTTTTTTCATGGGCACAGGTTTTCTACTTAATTTGATAGATGCCTCTCACATTTCCTGTGCGTCTTCTGCCTTTGATATCGAGATGCAAATATTTCTGCGGTAACAATTGAAGCCGCAATGTACTCTGCAATAAAGCAAAGGTTTGAGTGCGTGCTCATTTATTAATCGGACGTTGCTACTCGTGGAGAGTTAATTACAATTTCTCTTAGATCAGTGCATTCTTAAAGAAAACAACATCCAGCATTAGCAGTATGAAAGCTGGATGGACGTCAAATGCGTTCCGGAGTGGTTTTTGTACAATGCGCGTGTCATTTCCTGGTGGCGACAAATCAGAAGAGATGCGAAAAGACGATTTGCGTTTCTATGCGCTTGTCGCTCAGAATCTGCGGAGCTCAAGCTGTTCCGTGTTCAAGCTGAGATCAGTCTCTCCCCGCTCAAACAAAGCGCCTATCAGTCGAGGGTCAGTCTGTCCACAGTCCAGATAATTAGATATCTTCATCAAATACAGATATTCCCCTTATTACTTTCTTTGCTGAGGCAAGAAATTAATTCTGTCGTCAGTTCGAAAAGCACCGTGTGCGAAAGCCTGAGTTGCGCATTGAAAAGCCCTAGCGACTCAGTTCTGGAGGCGGCGAAAATTAATCCCGTGTCCAGACCGCGGCGGATGACAAATGTCGCGGCCCCGGTCTGCGCCAGAAAAATATCGAAATGGACAGACATGCCTCGCAAAGCTCAATATCTTCGTGGCTCGATATTAAAATTACAGAATTTATGGCTAATATCTCTCAACGAGCATGATTAATATATGACAAATTGATTTTTGCGAGTTCTGATTGCTTCAGTGGGCCTGTGAATGGGAGAGGGATTTGGGCTTTTCATTGGGAAAGGGTGGATATTGAAAGATGTAGTGTGGCAGTTGTTGGGCCACAGGTGGACCCATTCCCAAGCTCCAACTGCCTAATTTATATTAGTTTTATTTCACTGCCTTTCAGCACATGAGGCCAGAGTCTTGCTTGCGAAGTGCGTTGGCCCACTCGATGTCGCAAAAGAGCAAGACATTCAAACACATTGGTTGACACCCCCGATTTCAAAAGGCTAAACTGCGGTGAAAGGCAACTGTTCTAAACACGGTGGGAACGTTGGCCAAAGGAGGAACATTTTGCAACAAAGAAATTCAATAATTTATTGCATGCCCTATCAGTTTTGTCAAACAAGTAATCAAAACAGAGTAAGTGGCTTTTTGGCTTTGTGTGCTTTCGAAAACACCGTGTCTTTTGCGAGATGAGTTATCTCGATAAATAGACCTTTACCTCCCTGAGTGCAGAGTTATCAATTTTTCCGCCAAGCACATAACGGTTTGCATTAGGATGGCGGAAACTCGGAGCTGTCTGTTCTTCAAGTTGTCCAACAATTGTACATTAAAAGCTGTCGATACCTGACGGCTTGATCCTCTCCTCTCTCTCCATTTTACCTCGTCAACTTACTTAAAAGTTATTTGGATAGACAAATATCAATTTTCTCATTTAGGCAGCGCGTCTGATTCGAGAGAAGGCAAAAGAGCATTCATTGTCATCTGACAGCTCGGAGAAAAGTGGAATGTCAACTTATCAATATTTGGTCTTTCCTCTGCCTGTGATCACCTGCGTTTCTTCAAACGCAATCATTGAGGGTCTTTTTCGGGTTGAGTCGGTTCACAGGTAACCAAGGCAAGGATATTTGTTCTCTCCACGCATGTGTTATTGAGCTGTTTTCTTTTTGCCTGTTTGTTTCCAAGTTGACTTTAATCTCCAAACGAGTGAGACCACACTGTGAGTCAATTGTTCTCAAGTGCTAGTTTGTTTGATGATTTTTGCAGGAAATGGCACAAGATGGGCTGTTTTGAGGAGTTGAAAACTTTTAATGGATATGCTACCCGACAAAAAAGTTTTCTTGCCCTTCCTGTTCCACGGAACCTCAATGAATGATTTTGTAACTGAAGCAGCGACCTGTCAGCACTGCGCATTTGGGACGGTCAAACTTCCTCATTTCTGACATTTCTTTCTGTTGAAGTTCAACCTCGCCTCAGAGTGCCCAGTCTGAGTATGCGCAATCAGGCAAAATAGAAGGGTGAAAATTTCGCACATTCGAATCCGTGTGAGAGGCCAACTTTTCAAGTCTGACCACGACAGGGTCTTCCCGTGACCCGTGTCATCACAGCGGAGATGACAAGCGACAAATGTGGTCGCGACATTCGTGGTAACCACAATTAAGGGGCTCGTCCAAAACGATGTTATTAATATTTGAAAAGGCCATTAGACGTCGGTTTATTGATAGGGAATTCCTGTCATCGCCTGAGTCGCTTGTGGAATTTCTAGTCAGCTCCCAAAGAGGATAAGGGGTCAGGATTTTGAAAAAGGACTCGGATACGATAACCTCAAGGTGCATCCGACTATTGTAACTCCGTTGTGAACAAGTTGCAAATTGGGAAACCTGAGCTTGGTTGAAAGTTATGGAAACACGTCAGTCCATCTTGACAAGCCCATTGAAATGGAAAAATAATATGCGGAGCAAATATGAAAAGTGGATGTTTGGTTATGTAGGCGGTGTTTGCGGATAGTTTGGTCAGTCGACCCGGGTCTCGAACAGAGCACTTGAGGGGCGCCGCACCGCAAAGCCCCCCAACACTCGTCACACATACCAACTACACTCAAAGTCCATAATCTGACTAAATATTTGCTTCCCACTGTTGTTCAGCTCAACTAATTTTCAAAAACAGCTGTCGCACGGACCAAATGAAGAAAATCTCAAACTAAATACGAATTGGAAATTGGTGCTGCCTGCTTGAGAAATTGATCAATGGATGACAAGATGTGTCACAATAACGGAGACAAACACTGCAAATTGAATTCGTTCAAATGTGATCAATTAGGCTCCAAGTTGACTCTGAAATGTACACACTTGTCATATTTGTTGTGCGTCAAAAGGCACGGTGCAAGCAAACTTTCATTTCATTTACCTTTCTTGGTCAGCTTTCTTACAGACGAGATGGCATCACAAGAATAACGCTGCCAGTCTTGCAAATATGAGTGTGTGCAATGTGACTTGGTGCAGGAAATTTTCTCTGTCTATTCAAAAAATTGCAGTCAAAAGAAGCTTTGTGCATCCTAATGAGCTTATGTCTTTGTGAAGGATTTTCCAAAGCAACTTTTGACACTCCTAGTGGGATTTTAATGAAAATCTAGCGTCCCTTCGATAACAACAGTCAAAGTAACTGGAGGGAAAACATATTGTGTGCCGACGTAACGTTGTAAAATAGCAATTTTCTAAAGAACATGGGTCTTTTGTTACTTGAATTAAAAATGTAAAATTTTCTGCCAGGTGTTTGGATAAAAAAGAAACAGTTACAAAAGCACTAATAAAGCGATTATTACTCTTTATTACATTTGAGTTTTTAATGTCTCCATTGTGAAAGGAAGATAAAAGTCTTGAGGTGACCGTTGCCATTGCCCAAGGCGGGGGGATCCGTGTGGCATTTGTCACCGCGGCAGCACAGATGTCCTGCTTAATGTGACATTCTGAGGACGTGTAGGACTTGGACGGAACATCAGACTCTCCCCTTTGTCGCTCCGAGTACAGGCTCTGCAGTCCAAATGAAGATTATGAGATCTATGAAACCACCCCACGGGCTCGGGGGTCCGTGGGGGCACCCGCACACAAAGCCTCCCCAATTATCTCACTCCACCGCCCCCTGTGTCTTTCTACAATTCTTTCTGCAACTTTACTCAAAGCAGAGTCACAGGTGAGGAAAAGGAGGCAAAAGAAACTGATTTGACTGACAGTTGGAGCTTGATAGCCAGAAGCGAGGAAACCTTTGACTAGAAGGACAAACAACTCTTGCTAACTGCATTTCTGGAGGTACTGGGCCCATCTGCACACGAAAAAGCGTGGTGGAGGCAAAGAGAGAAATGTTGGGCTGTTCGCTCATTTTCCCAGTAGGAGACAACATCAGATTTACACTTGTCACACATCCTCTCATTTGGCCCGATGTCATGTGTGTGAATCCAGGTAGCGGACCTCTCACCTCACACGTCCCCCGCCTCGATCCCCCCTCACCCGCCGCCCCATTCCAACACGTACCCGGCAATTTATTACATTTCTCTAATCATATATTACAAACTATTGCATTGCTTACTGGCAGTACAATTTGTAATTTCATTCAATGGCTCGAACAAAGATCTTCCTTTTCATTCTAACGAGGGTGAAAGTGTCAGCATATTGTGAGAATTTGCTAACAAATAAATCTTCATCGGTGTGTGACATCATTCATTTGTAGTGGCAGTGAATACCAGGACAAAGTGCCTGTCTGCACCTCGGCACTGTCAATATAAATTAGTGGTGATAAATGACCAGACACTCACGGCTCGCTTCCATTCAAAATTCAAATCAAAGTTATTCGTCTGAAGAATATCTCATCCGCAGTGAAAAGTTGCTGCAGTGAACTTTTTAATTGGTGTAATATTTCTGAAAATGACTTCACAAGAATGACAATTCGGGTCCTGAAAGGTCTTCCTCAAAACGCAGCTGTCAGTCAACCTTTTTCCGTTGTGTCTCGAGTCATTGAAAATAAGTTCAATTAACATTTTGTCATTTACATCACCACTTCGCAAGATTTCGAACACGTCTGTTGAGAAAAATGAAATGGATGTACGTATGTAACACAAGATGTCCTCAGAACTTATTTCAAAGGGACATTCAGATGAAAGCGGTGTATTTGAGAGCAGAATTATGCTTCTTGATAAACTTCAACCCAGTAACCTGGATTCCTTTGTCAGGATTTAGTGAAATGTTTCTGCCACATCAGTTTGAGCTTCAGGTCACACCAATTCTGAGAAAAGGATTTGGATTTCTTAATGAGAAATTAATGTGGGGTTTTCACCGTGAGACCTGATCACGACTACAGAGCCGAGACTCAACAGTTGATGGAGCCGAGACCTGTTGGATGCTGGATATTGACATTTGTGATTGAGTGGTGGGCCTGAATCCGGAATTGGATTCCGATCTCGCGAGTATTTGTACAATTCCCATCGATCTGTGTAACGGAGCCCATCCGCGGCGCTGGTTCCTCGCCGCGATACAGGACTGAGGGACGGGGCCGCAGACGTTGATCAAAATGGATGATCAGTGAAAATAAACCGGCTACTTGTCACAGTCCCGCTCTCTGCGTGGCTCTCCCATTTGCACAGCTGTGGCAACGCAGAATAAGAAAATAGGACTAAAGAGGCTGCAAACACTGCGAAAAAGATTGGAAAATATTGCCTTTCATTTCTCGATAAATAATCGTGGAGGTTGGGTTTCCTTTCGGAATTATGGAGGTCACCCGTTGATATGATGGCAAGAAGAAGTGGAAAATAAAGTGAGATTTATGTGGGCCTCTCTGCTCCCCAGATCCTCTCGCCTTGACAAGAATGCTTTTTATTTACAGGGGTTGAGACATTTTTGCCAATTGTTCATCTTGTAGCAGCTTGCGAGGAACCCTTTTATTGAAGCACATAAAATTGCCGTTTACGAAGAAATATGGTATTTCTCCATTTCATATCAAGAGGCAAGGATTCTCATTTCTCTGATTTATTTAACCCTCAGATAGGATGAGTGTGCCTCTCCACTAATGCTCATGACAATTTCTTAACCCCATGTACTCCATCCTGCTTTACGTCCTCGGAAATCTTTTATGTATAGACATGCGTTCAACTGTCATGAATTTCCACCTTCGTAATTAGATCTCTTCTTCAATGTAATCTTCATAAATAAACCTCAATGCTGAATTCCATAACGCTGTGCCGGGCCGAAGAGAAAGTACTCGTATTGAGCAACCAAACACTCCAAAAAGGCTGAAAACTGCCCAAAATTGTTTTGCCTGCACATGTACAAGGATAAAGTTTTGGAACCTGTATTTGAGCAACAGATGCACTCAAGGATGTCAGAATACCGCAGTCTTGCACGCCACACAAGCACTTATCTCCCAAAGCAGTGGACTTGAATGGCACCAACTGATCGCGTGGCGGTATCGCGCTGCTCTTCCAGCAGATGACGAAGAAAGAGCGAGGAAGACACACACCGCGAACAAAAGCAAAGGGTGAAACGAAGATGATAGCAGAGAAATGAGGCGTCCAGGAACGACAGCGCCTTATCACTCGCTCTGACAAGTTCGTCGGCAGACCCCTCAACTCGCCAAAGTTCAAGATTAATCAGGCACACATTTATACATATTTCATACACCTGATATTTGGAAAGAGTGTCTGATCATGAAATAATTGTGATGAATGCACGGGCAAGGCCACACAAATTAGCGGGGAAGCTGGCAATGAAGCTGTGATTGGGTCATACATAACACTATGGGATCGACTCGCGGGCCGCGCCGCCGCCACTTTGATGGGTCGGAGTCCCAGGTAGCGCACCTTGGAGCGAAAGAAAAGATTCCTTTGAAGTTTGCGAAGAATGCAGAAATGTCAGATAAACTATTCAAAGAGAGCACGTGAAATATAATACATCGTAAAAATGCAACCAACCTACACGAAAGCTCTCTGTCGACTTTGTACTCTTGTACTACGAGTACGTGCCTCCAATTTCACATTGCATTGCGCCACATCATCAATTCTGGGTTTTTGGCTCTGGGAATAATCGAGGATTCGTGATGTTGTTTTGCAGAGCATGATTCAAAAAGCTTCTCATGCTCTTGTTAATTAGCGCCCCTAATTGAATCAATTCAGTCTATTAATCAGACTCATTAGAAAGTGATACAGAAGCCATTTTCACTATCTGGCCAGACAAAACTCATAACGCGCATTTTTTCGCTGGATTATCGTGGGCTGGTGGTGTCATGAATTTGATTCATCAGCCATCTGCATATCACTGGCCAGAAATTTATGTTTCCAGTTTTGATAACAAAAAATCAATTTGACTTGCTTTCAGAATCCCCACCCGCGTTTATCCTCAGTTTATCATATTTATGGAACTGTGCTCGCTGTTCACTAAGTGCTTCTAATCAGAGTTTACCTCAGCTGTTTACGTAATAGAAACACACAGGCAGAACCGTGGAAATATGGTGTTCTGTTCCCAGCAGCACACACAGGGAGAAAGGACATCTTATCTTGAACAGATGTGCTCACCAAACCTATAAAGATGTCACACGGCAGAGAAATCAGGCTGATCTGGTCTTAATTAAAGGTTATAATCTATTACACCAGCGCTGCGACTGTATTCCTGCGCACTTCAGAGGTGCAGAATTCTCTTTACTGTCCAAACAGGCGTTAATTGTTGATTTGCGGCCATCTCGATACTCGTTTTGCCCCTTGATCCACACTAATTGTCCACATAACGGAGGTATCAATTTCCAGAAAGACAGCTTTGGGTCTTGCATATTTTCAAGGTCTGGAACTCTCGTGAGAGTGTGGAATTAAGGACAGGCAGTGCAGTGTCATTCAAGTGCGCGAATCCATTGACGAACTCCTGTTTTGACTCACTGAACTCAAGGAAGCCTGGAATTTCATCGTTTCGATCAAGTTGCTGTTTTGAGAAAAGGCGACAGGTGCGACCATTTGAACTGGATGGTACAAATGAGAATCAGAAGCCATCTCGTTGGCATTAGGCTAATGACATTAATCATAAAGAAACGCGTTTAATGAGAAGCCGATAAAGGCGCAAACAAATGTCGCAGTTTCAGTTTGTTACAAACAACTCGCTTGGCTGTGGCAGATTGCACGGTCGCAGCAGAATGTCGAGAGCGTTCACAGAATGAGACTTCTGTGCGGGACAAGTGTTTTGAAAGAGCGGCGCTGAAATTGCAAGAAGGAATAAGAAGCCACGGATGCTATCCCATTTCCATTTTGATAAATAGACCTGGAGCGGCAGTTGTCAAACTAATGGTATTTGGGCAAGTAGATCACAAAGAAATGGAAATTTTTGTCTTGTCAGTATTCAGATACAGTTAGAAGCTTTCAGGTGAAAGGCCCCTGATGAATTGAATAGGCTTTTTATGGTGTTACCAAAATCTCGTACATAGAATTGCTTTATGGGGCACGCAGGCATGAAGTTACCCCTTCTTACTGGAAGGGGACTTTTTCAATGGAGCCTCATAGTATTTCTCTTCTGTGTGGAACCATCATTCAAACTCTCAAATACTCGTCATTACTACAACTGTAGTCAAGAAGAAACTGCTAAAAAGGTCCTGATGGGCTGCAATTCATGAGATCGCTGATGAGATCTATTGCGCTACAAATGGCCTCGGCCTTGACAGGACGTCTGTCCTGAGCCCTCGGGCCATTTTTCTGTCAAATACTTTCAAAAGTACCAGCACTTGGCCACACATATGCAAGCGGCGTGTCTTGCACATCATTATGAATCTATTAAAGTGATGCTTTGTTTACTTTCAAGAGTGTTTGAATGTGTCATAAAGATCGAGGCAACGCGTTGTTGTCCTTCGTGTCGAATTTTCGGTGAAGTCCGGCTCGTTTTCCCTTTTCGTGTGTGAGACGCAGAAAGTCTGAGGCGAGATTCAAGGGCTGAACCAACCACAATATTGTTGCTCGAAGACCTTTTCTTGACAAAGAAAAGACACCTTTTCTCTCTGGCGTAGCTGATTTCACAGAACTTTTCCACCTCGCACCTGAGCTCGGGGCAGTGCAAATGAGTTCGGGGCATTTTGACATTATTGCCGGATCTATTTGCACACAAATCCACACAACTGATAAACCACTTTTTCGCCAAACTGCTCCTGAAAATGTCAAGAGATTGACAGACCTTTCCGTGCATGAAAAGACAGCAACAACCAAGTAGGAACTTGAGAATGAAAGGGGAAAGCAATGAGAACAACTTTACAGACAGGACCTCCTAATAATCAGAATTGTAATGTCACTTACTGACAATAAGTGTTATTTGGAAACACGAACAGAGTCTCGACTATGAAGGATTTGTTGTTCGGTGAAGCAGTAGACTTGGAAGTCCTTGACAACTTGGAGGTACACACACTCATTTGGCCGTCCACACTTCGGTCAGAGGTTTTCCAACGAAGGTGACCATCTTCCCAAAACAGCGCCGAACCATAAACATCACACCGCAGTTTTGCAACCCCAAGAAAACTGACTTTGTCGTTTACAACTGTCAGAGTGGAATGGATTTTGTCTTCATCATCAGGTTCCTTTCGAAAGTTGACACATGCCCCCTCCCACCTTATTTCCCTCTTCATAAATACAATGATGAGCCCACTGGCTTCGGATACAATGAAAATTTAGAGTCTTGCAGAACGCAGGTGCTGGCGTATGGCAGGAGATGGGTATTGTTATCTGGTCCCACAGACAGGTAACTAGCTACAGAAACGAGTTCTCTACATGCAAGGTAATTGCTGGAAAAATAATTGCAGCAAATCAAACTCAATCTTGAAATGAAATTGCTCCCAATGCTTACTTGGTATGAGAGTTAAGAATTCACGAGAGAGCTTTTGAATCAAATTGAATGAGATGAGTGCAGAAATACAGGCTGCGAGACACGGGCAGATGTTTAATGCGGTTAATTTCGAAAGAAGCAGCAAAATTGGCTTCCTTGCCAAAAGGGAAAATGAATGTTCTTGAATCAAGATCTGACGCATGAAAGACAATAGTTCTGCTTGTTTTCTGTCTTCGCTCAACACTCGAAGATTGAGTTTTGTTTCTTCCTCGCTTTCAAACATTTCTGAATCTCTCTTCGCTCTTCTCCAGTGTAGCAGCGCAAATTGGAATTGCACAGGTCTACCAGTTGGCAAGCAACAAGTGAACTCGCCCAGCTTTCACTTCAAGTGGTAGATATTGAATCGTTACCGAAGCTTATCAATTCTTGATGCGTTTGATCTCTCGAGAGACATTCATGACTAAATTACAATTGCAGTGCAACAGTGGCAATATACATAAAACATTATATCTTGACAGCATTCGTGCAGCAAAGTTCACAATACTGAAAACTACTTCACTGTCAAGTGAATGAATGATTTACGAATATGTTTGTCTGCACTTGAATGGTTTCCGTTGATCAGGAGTATCATCAGATCAAGTGGCGAAAGCGTGCCTTGAACACAAGTACATCTTTCTTTCTGTTTGGTCATTTTGCGGACGCAGCCTGCGGCGCAAAACTGCGATATTTTCTTCGATTTTCAAGAAGCCCACAACTGCGCGATGCTGATGCCAAGAGATGCTTTCTGCCAACACAGGCCAGGTCCGCCTCACCTGACCAGCCACTCTTCTCGAATCAATGCTTACCAGGTGCCAGTCCAGAGCTGGACGATGAGCACAATGCCAACGACACAGTAACAACACAAGAACTTTTCTTATGTCACCGCGTCTTTGTTGGGGATGTCCAGGCGGACTCACGAAGAATCAATGAAGTTTCTCATTGTTTGAAAATACCTCACGTTTGGAAAAATCCCCACTTCGCGGATGCCGTGTAGAGCTCACACCACTTGGGTGCAAAGGGGCAAAGCATCAGCACAAAATTGATCATGCAAAGGTTACCAAATGGCGGAAGAGGTCCCAACTGACAAGTGATTCCGCAGACGTACGAGTCATCTCCGCTCACTTGAAATCTCGTGACATCCCTGAATAAATGCCCGGCTTTTTCAATTGTACATCGTTGCAATAATATCTTCCCCACAAGTGTACCTCTCGCACACCATGCCAAACAATCCGCCCGGTGACAAATTATTTCCCATCGCCGAAGATAACCAAACAAATCGGTTGGAATTTGAGCTTTTCCTGTTCACAGTGTTGTCCCGTAATACTTTGAGCAAACAAGAGCACAACAAATACGGGGGGATACAACATCCCAACACACAAACAAGTTTCTCAGAAAGAAACACATAAATAGCGAGCAAAATAAATACAGACAGTCTTTGTCATGTAAATATGCATCCAGCTGTGATTTAAGTGCAGGTTTGCTGGACAGTTTCATGACTGGACACCAAGGTGAAACAGACTTCTTTCAAACCAATCATGTCACTGTCATTTTTCACGACCCATTATTTTCTGGTTTACTCTGATGCGGACATCTTTCATATCTGGGTGTCACCAAAGCTTGACAGCACGCATGCAAGCCTTCCTGACTTTAGCGTCTTGAATGCGAAAAAGTAATTTCTCAGGAATGGCTTTCATGATGCTGTTCCATGTGTGCTGACTCTCATCATCTCTGGAGCAAAAAATCAGATCTAGAAATTCCTGAGGCTACAAACTTGAGAAACAATGAGTCAGATACACGCAAACAAGCAGCCAGTTCAATTCATGACATCCAATTTTATAGTTGTCTCCAGGGGACAAAGGGACGAGTTGTCTGAGCTGAAAATTATTATAATTGTCTTATGATAGGTCTCTTATTTACACACACCTGGCCTTTGATAACCAGTCGTAAACTTTTTTCACTGAGGAGATGGTTTTGATTAAAAGAAAGGAGCAATTATTTCCCAGGCGAAAATTTTTATCTTCCAAGTATCATGCACAAATAGTACTTTCAAATGCCTCAGTGACTGAAGGCAACTTTTACATCTGTTTTGCAGTTTTTGCTTTGTTCGGTGTTGAGCGGCGGCAGAGATTGCCTCTCGTCTCCGATTGACCCGACGCGGCGGCGTCGCGCGCGACCCGCGCCTCGCCTCACTCGGGCTGCTTGATCCTCACAGCGATTTGAGATGAGCGATCATAGAACAATAACTAATTAATTGGTACATACTCCATTAGAACACAAAGATTAAAACAAATTGATTGATGACAGAGAATAATTTGATGTATGAATAATTGAAACACTGGCTATTTGTTCGCTCACAGTACTGGCTTTGTTGGTACACACAACTGAGCACCTCATCTCTCTCAATCAGATTCTAAATTTGTATGCGTTCTTTCTTGAAACAAAATGCAATGAACGCAAAAAGGACCAGTTATGCACCCAGCCACAAATCGAGCATTTTGGTTTGATGTCGCTAAAAATTTCCCCAACCAAATTTCCCGAATAATTGGACGACCACAAAAAAGTGATGGAAGGCGACGCATTTCTTATCACGGAGGACGCGTTTTGTGTTCGCGGGAATTGAGCTGCAGATCAGCGGAGCCTGCGGCGGCGACGGCGGTGGCGGCGGCGACGCGAAGCTGCCGCCCCGGGTCTGACAGGGGCCACGTGGGGACGATTGACGGGCGGCTCCCGCGCGGCCTGCGCCCAGCCCGCCGGGCAGAGGCGCGAGATGCACAACCCACTGCTCTCAGCGAATCCAACTTTCATATTTAAACCCTCGGAGATTTATGGGTCAACACAGCATTCATGAAGCAAACCCGAAGCTGTTTCCTTTTTCAAGCGGAAAATGTTTTACAACTTGGAAGGATATGAGGACAAAAACATTTTGTGCTTTTTGTTGCAACAGCCCCACTTGTAAATTTCGTGAAGTATTTGATACCCTTCATAGACCACTGACGCCAAAATCATAAAAAGGTGTTATTGTTTCGAATCAAGCAAAAAATACCACAAACATTTGCATGGCCACACGCGTTTTACTTTCTTCTTTGCTTGGACCGATCCAGCGATGCTTTTTTTGAAGATACGAATGAGACGCAAGAAGGGTTTTTGTGTGTGCAACACACACGATTGCTGAGTGCACACAGCTGCGCAATTTGCCCTGACCGCGAAGACTTGTTTCTTCAAAATGTTGAGATTCTTCAACGCTCGAGGTGACAGTTGCTGGTTCGGGAAAAGACATTTTTTAGCAGTTCCTACCTGGAGTTGGTGCAATCGTCGTAGAGCACGTCGAACTCTTTGGGGCTGATGAGTTTGCAGCGGTTGACGCCGGGCTGGATGGCGCCGAGGCCACGTAGCACGCGCACCTGCTCCACGTTGCAGACGATCGGCGTGATGTCGAGACGCTTGAGCTTCGTGTAGACGGTGTGCAGTCCGCCGACCAGATGCTTGAGGAAGAGCTCGAACGCCTGCGGCAGGCAGATGAGCTCGCGCCCGTCTACCTGAAACGCGGCTACTTTTGCCCCGCGATAGTCGATCATCTTGCACTGGTTGTTCTCAGGGTTGGAAGGGGCCGGGGGTGGCGAGCTGTAGACAGGTTTGTCCAGCTTGAGAGGCATCATCATGGCTGTTGTGGTGTTGCCGATGGGGCTGGGCAGCGAGATGGACCCCGCAGCCGAGCTCATGACGGATGTCGCGGCGAGGCTGCGCACCGACGGCGGGGGCAGCGGAGGGCCCGCCGAGGCAATCGGGGAGCCCGGGCCGACGACCGAGGGCATCACTGCCGTGCTTCCTGACTCCATTTTTCTTGCAGACGTTTCGCTTCAATGATTGTGTCGGCAAAAGTTGCGCAATGCAAATGTCCGGGCAAGTCCGATTTCTCCTGATGTCCAACTTTCCTCGCCGAGCAAGACAGTTCACAAAGTGAGCAAAGTCCAGCCAACTCAAGTCCAACTGTTGCCACTTCAGCTGTGAGGAATTGTGAAGACAGTTGATGGAGGTGCCTACGAGCACGCGCGCGCAGATAGGCAGTCCCGACTGAATGGATGTGTGTGCTGAGCACAGAATGCAGTCGGTAAGTGAGTGAGTGTGTGTAGTCGATTGACTTGACGTGTGTGCAGCGCAATGAGCGTTGAGCGTGTTTTGGCACAAAGGTAAATGTTTGAGTGATTATGTTGATGATGAAAGGCGAGGGGCGGAGTCAACGCGCTCCCTGACAAGTCAGTCTCAACTTCAGCAGTGAGCTGATTTGTCTGGTGTACTTCTGCGCCGCTACTTCTCACAAATGTCATGGACGAGAATAAATGGAATGTCAACCAATTGAGCGCCTCCCCACTCCTATTTTTCCTGCCAATAGTTGTGAGAAAGAAGAAAGTGTTTCTGCGTTGGCAGTAATGTTCATCAGCGTGTGGGGGAGATGAAAGAAAGCTGGAACAGAGTAATCTCTGACAAGTTGACTCGAACAAAGGACCATTATGGAGACCAGAAAGTAGGCGGTCCAACTTCCAGCGCAATTCTTTGCAGGTTTGGTCTGTTTGGCTGTCGGTTGGTGAAGGATTCTCAACAACCCATCGACCCAACTGTGTGTCTGGTGTGTGTGCAACAGCGAAAACAGAAGCTGCGGTGGGTGATTACACTTTGGACTGCTCCACCGTGGGAAGAATGAAATTTCTATGGAACTGTTTGAAACCCTTGTTGTTTGAAGGTCTTTGTGGAAGTGAATCCCACGACACGTTGCGTTTTGACTGAGTCGCTGCAACGCTCACCTCTGCTGACGAACGTGCAGAAAATTTGCGCAAACATGCAGCTTCACAAAAAGGCGCTTCGAACACCAAGCTGTCGTGCAAGTTTTGAACCTTCTGACTTTTCTGTCAGTCATTTTTCAGATAGGAGCGCTCGTTCAACTGAACGTTCAGTGAGGGCTGTTTTTGAGATGTGCAATTACGAGTGCATATGTATTTGCTATGACAAGTATGTCTCACAGATAATGAATTGACACTTGACTTCACAATTCCCTTAATAGTCACTAATACCAATTGTTTTTACATTCTCAATGCTCACTCGCTAATGCAGCTTTGTCTGTTGGCAAGAGTTTATTAGAGATAAAATATTAATAAGCAGAGAGTGAAGCAGCCCCAGGCATTTTAGCTGCGCCGATAAGGTGGGTGGTTCCACAACGAAGAAAGGAAGCTGCTTGAAAATCGGGGGAGGGGGAGTCAGAATTGGAAAGAGTTAGCAATGAAGACAAATCGTGAAAGTAGAAAATGAAAGCATTATTCATGATATCTCGCTCAATACTGCGTTCTCTGCTGCAAAGTTGTGGGCAAAAGTTACGATTTATTGCAATCGGACGTGCCTCTGATTCATAAGCTTCATCTCCCCACTTTTTGCTGCAATGTTTGTAACAGGCACTGCAGAATTCTTCCCGTATCAGCGGGGCTATTAAGGAGTGTCAAAAGGCTGCCACACAAATGAAACCCCTTCAGAATTCTTTCAGTTACCAGAGCATCTGTGGGGTCTTGATAATTTTGAAAAATGGAGGCCCGCTTCTTTTCATATCAAAAGCCAGAAAAGACGTAATTATTTCTTTTGGCTTCTTACATAAATAGCCCCAGCCTTTTGCAACAGAAGGACTCAATTTATTATGTTTATGGTGAAATTGCCATCTGAGGGTCTCAATACATCAGGCAGATTTCCTGGACGTAAGTCTGTATGAAAATGTGATGTGACTTTGCAAATCAATATGGTTTGTAAGAGGGAGATTGTCTCCAAATCCAAATGAATGCTGTACAGCGCCGTTATCAAAACAGACACAAAATGTGGTCATCTTCCAGAAGCATTTGGTATACAGAAACCTTCCTGCATGAAAGATTAAATCCAGCCTTAAGACAAGTCTTTGCTTTCGATCACAATTGACATCAATGATTCCATACAGGTGAACATTGTATTAATAAATGTCCAAAAAAGCTTTGATAGGATTGCACATCACTTCTACATAAAGCCGCTTTCCCAATAGGCATGCAATTATTGAAAGTGACCAAGCTGATGCCGCCTGTCATTTCAGGCAAAAAGATGTTACTATTTTGATGAAGATGGCACTCACTACTTATCTGCTTGCTGTCATTACTTGAGCAATCTCTCCATTGTGAAAATAATTCCCAGAGTGCAGCAGTTTTGACAGGGTTTTCGGTGTGCTATTCTTTCTCGCAGACAGATCTGTCGTTGCTGATCAACTGCCAGTCACAGGTTGTATTCGCTTCTCGGTTTGCTTTTTGTTACTCGTACAAAGAACCACTTGATGACGGCGCTGAGCGTTTTTGTCTTGCAGCCGACGCAAATGCAAAAAGTTGTGCAATTGAAATGTGGAACTCAAAAATTGCTTCTAGTTTGAACGTGATGTCCCGCGGTTTCAGCTAATCTGCGAAGTAGTGTGAATTTCCTGATCTTGTTTCACATTTGCATACTGCAGACCTGTTGTACCTCTTGATTGGGTCCATATATTATGCTATCGCCTTGCAGGAATTAGAATTTTGACAGATTAAGAAATTTGAGATGCAGGGGTTCGTGGAATTTCTGAAGCCAAGCTATTCCCAGGTACCACAGTGAACTGGGAAGGAATTCTGCTAATTCGTGATTAGGTGATCAGCGGCAGAACGTGCTGAGATTCGAGATGACCGCGGCTCGAATGTTACAATGAAGTAGATAAGTTTAATGAGCATTGACATTCGTATCAAAAATCAATGGAATCATTAGGAATTGCTGGCGTGCAGTTCTTGCAGAGGCACGCCAGCGTCATCGATCAGCTAATTACCGACGAAAAGCACACAATTGGCCAACCGTGATCTGCACCTTCGGTGGCAACAGCAAACACAAACTGGGAGGCTTCGTTGTCATTGCAGACATTGATAAATTTTAGTCTTTTTCTGCCTGGAACAATTGTGAGGAGCCACTGACCACCTTTGAAGCTTTTTGTTGTGGTCAACGAGCCAAAATAGCACCAAAATTGGCAGAACACAACAAAAGCACTGATCTCCTGTCAAAGGCGTCAAAGCACCGAAGAGTGAATGAAAAAAGGACAGCGTAGCCCGAGGATCCTTTTCGCCTTGGTTGAAGAGAAATATTTCCGAATGTCTTGGAAGTATTTCAAACCGCGGTGGTCGAACAAAACAGCGTTGTCCACAGGCAATGCCTTCCTGTCTTCCTGGGTCCCTTTTTACTATTCCCATTTGCAAGAAAAGTACTTCCTCCATCAGACACTAATTACTGCCCAACAAATCACTTTTAACTGCACACAACCCAATATTTGAGACAAAGCGCAGCCGGCATCTCACATTGCACCCATCAATTCCTCGAATTCATGCCTTTGATAAAAATGTCACGAATAGATCTTTTCAGAAGTTCGTTTGCAGATATTTTCAGAATCTAGTCAATCTACGTTACTATTCTGGAATTTTTGACTCGTGTGGAGGTCAACATGGGAATCTGCAAGTTTCGTCTCAGCAACTAGATCAAGATGAAGTCTGGCAGCTTCTCTGGCAAAGAAAAAAGACCGTCTGTATTTTTTCTAAATGTTAGCAAAACACACCCGAAGGAAACCTGTTGCTTGCCAGTGGCTTCTGCATTGGAGTTTGGTATTTGTTTTCAGATGTATCACCAGGAAGTGTGGATAAAGAAAACAGGAACTGAGAGAAGTGGTGAAATGTCCAGCGGCAACAGCAGTTGGTTGCTGATCACTTGTCGAGTCGGTGCCTTCTCATCTTCCTATGCGAGAGATCTGTGCACACTGCTGGTCTTGCAGGACCTCCCTGTTTTCGAAAGAAAGAGATTGACCGTGCACGGGAATAAAGGAACTGAAGCTGTACACTCGTAGACGTTCAAGTGTGTGTGGACAAGACAAGGCACATGGGTCATGGAGAAGTTCGAGCTGGTTTGAGAGATGATTTCTGAAACATGCGATTCCGAAGTGAGTGAAACTGAACGTTTTGAATATCGACCTCGTACGTGTCCACTGCATGTTGAACGTCGCGCGCTGCACTGACGAGGTGATTGGTGTTCCCGCACCTCACCTTTGATATTCAATCCAGTGCCATCGCGCTTTTACTCTTTGTACTCTTTTTGCATCGGCAAATTGAGTATTGTTACTTTGTAATGAATTTAGATGTGGTACCGTTTGATCCCACGGAATCAGATTTTCTCATTTGCAGAGATCAAAACAAGTCGACAAAACATTTATTGATATGTATGCATCAAGACAGATAGTCATAACTTTCAACAGAACGGAGCGGAAATTCTTTGAAGCTGGGTCCTTTTATGTCAGATTCAAATAAGTAAGCTTCCACGTACAACAAACAATTGGGACACTCAACAAACAATGCGGTCGTAATTGAGGTGTTCGTTGTCACTGCAGATATGTTTTGGATTTCACTTTTCTGTTATTCCAAGTTGGCCTTTTTCGTTTGAACTGGTCTTTGTGCAAGAACGAAGGTTATTTGTTCACTTGGACACTCAGAAAATGCCGTGTACCCTGACGCAATGCGTTCTGTGCCAAAAAGTGAGGAGTGTTTATCTCACCTTTCGTCTCAATGGGATGCAACACAAGACGTCAACTCCAGTGAAAACATATGGTCAGGGGTAATTTATTGTTTCTTCCACTCTTGTAAATCAGTTGTCTGTGCACGTTGCCTCCATGACCTGGAAAATGAGATGTATGAGAGTTCCTTAATTTCACCTGGATTTCAAAATATCCGGAATGAAACAGATCGAAGTTGCTGTGCGTGTCAAGCGGGAGATGGATTCATGCCAGAGACGAATAAAACAGACTGGCAAGGATACGTAAACTTGTTGAAAAAATTGCTTTGGGTGCGAAGCGATGATGAAAATATCGTGGCTGACACTGGAGCATGACACTCTATCCATCTTACATATGTAATTGATTCAACAGGTACACAGATCAAAATGCCCTCTCCTTCTCAGCCATTTATTAATTACAGGACATTTTAATGTTGTCCAGAACCGTAATTAGCTGGACTGCCGGGGCCACTTGTCAGATCAAAGCAATTAAACGAAGCGAACGGCTCGGTTCATGAAGGAATGTGCGAACTCTTCTTCACCATCTGAGCTGATCCATCTGAGCTGATACCAGGGTGATGTTTCCGACTCAGTTGATAGGGTTCTGTTTCTGCTAAAGTGTTTTTCCTCCTCTACGTGATTTAGTGCGGCAAATTGATTTTTGAGTGTATGTTGTATTTTACGCCAGAGTAGCCAGTATGGATGCACAGAGTACGTTTCGAGCTCTGAACACAAGTTTTCTCAAGAAGATCCAGATGGACGAGGAAAACGTTGCGCAAACGTTCTCAGGTGGGACAGACGCAGGTTCCTCCAGATATGTAAGATGCCCTGTCACCTGCGCTACCCCACTTACCACAACTGACAACAAAAACCGTCCAGTCTGCATACAATTGCATGCAGGTGTGCACGAAAAGTGTCTTTCAGGAGAAAGCTCACAGATGCATCGCTCACTGCAAGTTGCAGTTTATTCAGTGAAGTATCAAAACAGCCGGAGGAGCAACAGCTTCAATATTTATCCAAATCCGCGAGTGCTGAAGAAATATTGCTTTTTGTCAGGTCTGCCAGCAAAAAAGGGAACTAATTCGGTGGAATGATTTTGCACCTTCTGATCCGTGTTCAAATAGGAGAGATCACAACCCTCAGGGTGCGGTGCTTCTACCTGGGTAACTCAATCCGGGAATTTCTCATTCAGCGTGAAAACAAACCTGAGCGTGGAATCTGTTTCTTTCTAATCATTTGATATCGTGTAATTAATTTGACATTTGACGCCAGAGGTGATTCGGGCCTGTTAGATAATCCAGATCTGCAACTGTTTGTTGACGTGGCATACTGTGTTGTGCAGGGCAAAAAACGACCGGACGATTTCAGCAGCAGTTGCACAAGGTGCTCTGAACATTTCGTTGTCCAGTGGATGAGAACTTGACCACAGAGACGACATTCCTTCTGTTTGAATTTTACTCATCTTGAAGAAGACGTGCAGATCGTGAGTTCGCATCCACCTCTGAGTTTGGTTTTGTTCTGCGCGTGTCCTTTTCTGGCCTGTCAAATGACCCTGGTCAAACTTTACGACAAAAGAAAAAAATAAAGAAGCTCGACAGAGGAAAAGCCGTCCGACCTTGAACAACGCGGTGAAATTTATGACTTTGTGTACAAAGAAGCTCGTTAGTGAGTTCAGAATTGCAGGGATGATTTTTAAAAATATTAAGCCGAGAGGAAATAGATTTGGCATCACATTATTGAGAACATCTGCTCTGAAACCGGGGCGACACAAAGTCAAATGATTACTCTTTTAGTGAAACAAGTGTCGGTGCAAGAACGTGGGTTGGCTGCCACAAAGGAATGGTCACTTTCCTTTTGCCACACTGGACAATGGATTTATGAAATATAGGCCATAAAAAGACAAAGCTGGGACCTTTCGGACAAAAAGAAATCTTGTTAAGGCTGAATTTGCAGTTTGGGGATGAGACAGGTGGGATGCTCATCCCCCAGCAGCAAATCTTCAAGTAGTGCTCGCTGATAAATCAACACATCCTATTGTCTCCCAGAGCCGGACCTCCAATGTAGTCAGCGGCGTGGAAATCTTAATGGCTGCTGGTCGTCCTCGCCCGAGATCGCTAAAAGCCAAATTCTGGCTTTGATTTTTCGGTTGTCTTTTTGTCCCGGTGATGTATTGTGCTTCGGTTGCGGATAAGGGGCATTCTTTGCTGCAAATCTGCGAGGTCAATTCACAAGATGAAGTGAATCTGACCCGTGGCCACATTTCACTGCGCTGGACTTGGTAAAGCGGGGCAATAGGTGAGTTGGGGCAAAAAATATTGGTTACATCTCAATCTCCATGTTCCTCCCAAGGAGAGTCAAAAGTCACACAAATTATGATGTCATGATTTAGACTTTCCTGTGCCTTGTTTGTGACATTTAGAAACCCGGGCACCTTGATCATTTGTACTTCCTTTCATTTCCTCCGACACTGCGCCATTGCCCAGCATTATTGACCCGTTATGAGCACTGTATATCATGATTTACAAGAATCGGTAGCAATTTTCGCATTGACGACCCCCGGTCCACCCCTGCTTTAGTGGCTCAACAGGAAGGGTTGTGCTCCCAAACTGCTCACAATTGTCATGTGTCAAATACATTACCGCCATAACGGCCGCAGTGCTGTGTTGTCCATACTTTCCCTCAAGTAGTGGTCACTTTCGCACAAATGTAGTGCATGGTGTTGTGTTGCATGTGTGATTGAACAAAGCTGAAAAGTCCTCACAACAAAGAAATTCCCTGTCGGGGTCTATGTCTCGCGCTGAACGTGCGAATCACTGGAACAAAGGAACAGGGAAGTCCGACACTCCTTTGACTTTTCTGTTGCCCGTTTATTTCTTGCGACAGCACAAAGAACAAACAGTTGGTTCATTGGAAATTGCTAAAGGTGGGATTGGAGATTTTCTGTGAAAGTGTGCTGATTCCTGTTTTGGGCTAGAAATGTCACAACCGCGGGCATTGTGTTGTGTCGTAACACACGCACAAGCAAAATGTGATTCCTCACGTCAACTTTTTGCGTCTGAGTTCACAATTTAGCTGGTGCCAGTTGCATCAAATCTGTACACAAAAGCCACAATCGAACACAAACCTTTTCAGCGATTCGCTTTTCTCAAATATCCTCTACAAGACAAGTAAATACACAAACCGCTCTCCTGAGCAAACATATCAATTGCTTCAGAGTTGCATTCAGATTAACTTGAGTCACTTCTTTTTTATTGCAAATAAGCGTTGATACCATTTTGAGGAAGGATGTAAATATCAAGTTTGCCTTCTCAGACAGATTAACGGAAATTTCGGTGTCACTTTCAATTCAACAGCTGTATCGCTTTTCAGAGCAGTCAGCAAAAAGTCAACGTCGTAGAATTGTTCCCAGGTTGCTTTGTGTGCCAAGTTTCAAAAAGCAACCTCAAGAAGTTCGAAAAGACACGTTTGCAAGGATTGTGAAGGAAAACCTATGGCCAACACACTGGTGTCTTTTCGCTGACAGGCTCTTGATCTGCAAACATCACACTCACGTCTTCGATTGGTTGGCGAAACAAGCGTACTCGCTCTCCCTGTATCTGTTTCTGTCTCTCTATGTCTCCTTTTCTCTGTCCGTTTCTACATTTTCTGCATTTTTTTTTTCACACCATCTGAGATCGAACGCGGAGTACAAGAATATCTGTCGACTCCCACTGCATGATGAGGTGTTCTGACTCAGATCTGAAAGCAACTGTCCGTTTTCTTGAGTGTTGCTGGCTTTTCTCTATCTTCCTGTTTCCATTGTGTCGCAGAGGAAATGCAAAGTAGCGCCCTTTGTCCGCTCTTACCCAGAAAGAAACAGATTTTGTACTTTCACGATGGCAGATGCGCGGTTGGGGGTTTTAGTCTTTCAGCGTGGGCTTTAATCGGAATCAATTTACCATTGGTGCGGAGTGTTTCTTTTCTTTGAATGCTAACGAGAACCGCAGTTCACGTTAAATTTGAACTGAATGTTTGTGAAATTTTAATTCACTTTGCCGCGGTTGTGAAGTGGAGTGCTTTCTCGTGTGGCTTAGCTGCACATGGAAGCCCGGACAATCATTTTTTCATTTGTCACTGATTTATTGGCACTTGCTAACTACGTGGTGAAATACTGTAGCCACAGCAATTGTGCTGCAGTGAAATAAATCTCGGGTTTATAAGAAGAGTCCTGTGCAAATGGGCAATTCCCTTTTCACCAACCTTGTCAATGCATTTCTATACTGCATTAGCCTTACATCTGTTCGCAATGCACAAAGCGATAGGGCTAAATCTAGTTCTTTTTGGAAGTGCAGTTTGTCAAACACATAAGAAGCTTCGGGATAAAGGACGAGGTCGTAAAAAGCCAAGTGTGTCAAGCCAAGGCCAAATGAGGTTGCCCCAACAATTGAACACTCCTTTAATCTATAGACAGTGGAGATTAAGTGGGAATTGACAAATCTTTTCATTCGACTTGGTGACCAAACAGAGTGGAGACAGAGCGGGCTGGAGGGGAGCGGGAAGCTGCCTCTAATGACAAATACTGCCGCGCTCACAGGTGTTTATTGTTCACCTCTCAGACAGATGACTCTCCATAACAAATGCTCAATTCTCTCAGATTTATTTGCTCAATTTCTGTTTCTATGGCTTTCACCAGCCAGTGCATTCTGCTCAAGTATTTCCTTGTCAACTTCTTTTGTTGATTAATGGAAAATAAAATTGAAATATGTTCTGGCTTCTTGTTCTGCATGCGTCAGCTCTTTAAGACTTAGCCTCCATATAAAGGAGATGAATGGACTTTGACTATGGTCAATCTGCAAATGTCCGCTCAGTTTATTCCCAAATTGCTTGGGCCAGGCCCTATTCTCCATCTGCTATGAGGCTTTCCATCTCCCAAAGTGGCCCATACATGGTTTACGTCTTGGAAAATCAAAATCTTTACAACGCCGGAAAGGAGCCCATAAAGCCAATTCGTGACCATGGCATATTCAATTGTGACAATAGTTATGTGCCAATTTGTCCAATATCAAACGACAAATATGCCATTTCTCGAAAATCTCTGGACGCCCACATGCAGACACTCAGCCGTCAAACGCACAAATGTTTCCACCAATTCCTGAATACAAGGATGAAGGACTGCTTTTATGTGCTTCACCAGAGGATGATTCAACTGCAATAAAAGCTGCTAAGCTCGAAAAGAAAGGTCCGAACGTCAAATGAAGCACTTTGATGTGAAATGTTCTTGACTTTACAATTCTTCTCATTTTCCAGGTCAGCGGACATTATTGTTGTGTCCAGATCCTGCAGAAGGTACCGCGCAGTGCAGTTTGCATCACATTGACATCTCTTGTTATTCAATGATTCCCATCACTGACCAAATTTGGCTACTTAAAACTGCATTTGCTTCTGCGTGTGATGTTGATGACTTTTCCGAGTGCCTTGCAGCACCATTGATATGGGTGATAAAGGAATTCTTCAGAAGGCTGTGCCGTCGTATCATTGCGTGTGGCCCTTTTATTAACCTGAGTCCCTTCATTTTGAAATTATCATTAGAGAACAGAGAAACCAATAAATGACCTTCTGGGGAAGTATGCCCAATGCTCCCGTGCACAGTTTTGATTCTGCTGCCTGATGCCACCTCGGCTGATCAGCTATTCAGGCGCTTTTATTGCACGCAGTATTTGCGGATTATCTCTGAAAACTAATCCTGACAAGAGCAATTGATGACTTGTGTCAGCCTCCAGACAGGTGGTCCATTGAGAAATATATTCCGGCTCCAGCATCCAAACTCTTAAATAAACACTTTGAAGTCAGCACTGCTGATGATTATGACTTTTTAATTTTTGGAACAATGGCGGATATGTGTTATTGATAGTTTACAGTGTTTGCTGACTCTGGCCACATTCAATGTATCACTTTACTGACAGATGTTCGAGCGTCGCAAATATTGTTCTGCAAATTAAATCACTCCATTCTGGGCCTCTTTCTGCTGGTCTGACTTTGTCAGACATAAAGTGAGACAAACTCATTCATCATTTTTTGACTTTTTGTATCTATATTGTGTTACTGAATGAGTTGAAAGCTTCAATGATAATTTATTGTGAGGACGTGCTCAAGATTTGTAAAAACAGACAAAATTCAAATTGGGTTTTTACTCACACGGGTTTCTTTTTGTGAGCATTTTTGTTCATGTCTTGCTGAAAGCACATCGTCGTGTTTGCAAGAAGTTCAGCTCTCACTTGCACCGAAAAAGAAACGTGTTATTTCAAGCTGTTCACCGAAAACATCACAACATGCTCTGTCAGGCTCCAGTAATGCAATTTTCAGTGATGAAAAACCTTGATAAATTATGCCATTGGACTCCAGTCAATTGTTTCAAACCAGATCCATTTTAGCTGCACCCTGGGACCAGACTTGGTAACTTTTGAAGTGATGGGCAATAAAACTAACATGACACAAAGGTTAACCGCGGCTGACCAGAATGTTCATCACCTTTATGATATGGACATGTGGTAGTCTAAATGATAATTGATTTTTCCTAATTCCATTATTGCTAGAAGCTTTGAGGATCCCAGATGGAAGGTAAATATTTTTGGAATGGGCGATGTTCCCTGTTGCTGATGAGTGTGAGTGCACAGTGGCAGTACAACAGAGATTTGTCTGTCCATTCCTCACTCATATGTTTCAATTACTTGTTGGTCCCAAATGGAGCTAAAAGCGGAAATTCATCTGATGTGCAGCGAACGAAATTAGCCACTGCAACTCCACAAAGCACTCCACAATGTCCATCTCCAGAGTCCCATCCCGGCCCTGCACATCTGCGCAAATCAATTTCTTACAATATTAATAACGATTCTTCCTGGTACCGCAGCATTTGTCGGCGAAACAATGGTGTTTGATCCCTGACGCGGCTTAACGCACTCCCAACAATGAATGGCTCTCCAGCCAGCAATTTTTCTATTCAGTAAAAAGAGTCCACACTCGCAGATCTGAAGGAGAAGAATTGCCTGCTATGACCAGAACACATTCATATGGCTCTGTTGAGTGTGAAAACACGAGGAAATATTCACCCGTACATTTTCGTCCTGAGACGTGAAGAAACCTTTTTACAACTTCAAAAAGTCTCCCCAATTTAAAAGTCAACGGCTTTGTGTGTGTGTGTGTGTGTGTGTGTGTGTGTGTGTGTGTGTGTGTGTGTGTGTGTGCTGCGCGTGTAACCAGACCGCGCCGACACGCAGCGGCTGCGGTGAGGAAGCGGTGAGAGCGACGCTCTCAGTGACCCGCACAGACGCGTCTCCGCGGGTCAGAGGCCGAATGTAATTTACCCTGCACCAAGGGGTCACTGGCAAATCTTTTGTAATTTAGTGACCCCACTAATTTTGACATGGTAGGATATTGATACGAAAGGCATTTATTATATCTGCCACAATGAAATATTTGTAGTATGAAGACAGATATGATAGACATCCGTATCCCACTGGGCGAGGATGGGATGTCCGAGCCACCGACGCTCATTTCCTGCTCCTTTCATAATGAACAAATCCACAGTCTGAACTCAGAAACAAATGCGCTTTTAAATCAGAACACATGCTGGAAAGAAGAACAGGACAAAGAGACAGTTTTCAGTGGCAAGCTCGCAACGTAGACGTATGTATTTTTGTACCGTCGAATGGTTCCCTTGAGATACAAAGATTTTCTTGGATCAGCTCGTTTACTTTTGTTTCCAGGTGTTAAAAGATCCGCTTTCTTTTCAACACCCAATGTCCAAATCCTGGCTGGTCCCAGCAAAATTACCTTCTTTAAACCTGTCTGCTTGACACCGACTTCATTTTGAAGTGTAAGTCTGGACACCGCTTTGGAGATTGGAACCAGATACATGTACTGCTTCACCAAGTCGAAACAAACAACAACAAGCGCCACAGCCAATTGTCACCTGAGGACACTCTGGGTGACTTTTTCAACGCTGAATATGGCCTCATCCTCCACTGATTCCTCGACCTCAGCTCAGGCAACGCAGAAATTCGCTTGAACTTTACTGCTTCAATGTACTTCAGTTGGTGCAATTGCCAGCCAAGTCAAGGTGATAGCAATATCCTGATCAATTAAATGTACTCACTGCGAATATCCTTGCACTGCCGATACACCTGAAATGTAGGAAATGAAGGAAATGCTAAATCGATTTACCAACACATTATTACCCGCAGATCCACAGGAAATAAAACATTCACACCTATTTTACATCAGCAAGACAAGGGAGGAGAGCTGTAAAACTCGGGCTTGATGAACAGTTGCAGCTGAACCTGGATGACCTCTCCAATAGGGTACTGGGTGTACACGAGCCACCAATTTCTCATCTATGAAATTGACACTGGTGAAAAATTCTGGTGAGTATGTGATGCTAGTGGCGGGGTGCCACTGGCAATACCACCGAGCTTGACAACTGCACCGATAGCTATCAGAATTGATGATTCGCCGCGCCTCGCATTCACCAGCATTTCGTGATAAGAAACAAAACCCGTAATCATTTCCACAGCTTGCTGTTTGGCACCTCTGGGCGTTTTGGAAAAATTCCCGCACTCACTTCGACAAACTATTTCAAAAGAGTCATCAGATAGCGCCTCAGGTGCAAGTTATCTGAATCGTGATAGAATAATTACAGAAAGAGAGTTCGGTGGGGTACAGAGTGGGATGGATACTCACCAGACTTTTTGAACTGTTGGTGTCCGAATGACAGGAAATGAAAACAATCTTTAATGACAGCACACAACACTGATAATCATCAAAGCTCAATGTGCCTATTTGCTCGTTAACAACATTGAACCAGACAACTTTCTGTCTTCATTTTGTTGCATTGCCCATGGGTCTGGCGTGACCCTTCTTCTGCCAAATCCTTCCCTGGTGTTCAATTTCAAACATTAGTTACCAAAGACGCCATCCCGACAAGGAGTGGATGTTATTTTGTGACTTTCATCACACAGGGCTGCACGCTGAAGGCGAATGTTGGTGAGTGAGTGTGCATGATCATACAAGCACACTGTACATCCAGGACAAGACTTTCAAAACACGCATTTTCCACTTCGACGTGAACACATCTGATCAAAAAGACATGGACCTGTGCCTTTCAGAGAGAAAGAAAGTCTCCTTCAGGACTGAGCCAAGATCCTCCCTTTCTTGTCGTTGTGCAGCAGCTGCGAGATACACATTTGCGAGACTGTCTGCCAAATCAGAAAATTGTTCTCTGCCGGGGAGACTAGTGAAAACAATACTGCCAGCAGGCGAATATTTTGCCTCAGAATTATGCGAGTAATTCAAACCAATTTGATTAGTTTGGTTTGAACCGTTCCCTGCATCCTAATTCGAAGGCACAAATGGATTTCCAGGCTGTTTCTTATGCGCAGAACCCTTCATATTGAATCATAAATTTGGATTGGGATTATTCCTAATGACAGTAGGTATGCATATTTTATGGCACATATGCATTGCTTTACAGAAGGGGTCTTTGTGTTTATTAACTCAAAAGCTATCAAGCCTTTTCAACACTTAATTAGGTTTAGTCGATGGTCAGCTTTTATCTGCTTCACTGGCTTGCGCAGAAGCACTCAGCAAAAACAAACACAAATAAGAAGAGAACAGTCACCTTCAATGGGACAGACAGCGATTGGCTATTTCGAGTTGAAACATATCCTGACGATTTTGTTTTGAAGACAGAGTGGATCTGTGTCTCGAGAAGCAAAGTCCTGCAAAAATAAAACATCGATGATTCGCCGTTCTTGGCTGCAGCTTCCGAGTCACATGTGAGGCAAGAAAACAAATAGGCGTCTTAATGAAACCCAAACCGTAATTGACTTCAGAGACGGAAATTGAACGAGTACTAATCAATGCGGACTTTGGACACAGGATTTACACTTTTAATTATCATGAACCAAATGTACACACGGATGATGATTTTGTCCAGAGAAGAAGGTATTTTTCATTGCGCTGATGCGCCGATTGCGTGAGTGCGGCTCGTTGCTGGCGGGATTGGATGTGGTGCATCTCGATATTGATCAGGTTCAGATCAAACTGACCAGAGATTCACCTGAGCAGTGGAGCCGCGCACTCGAAAAAGTGTTGTCAAGGTCGACACTTGACAGATGTGCATTAATCGTCTCAGTTTGTTGGTTTGTTCTCTTCTGCTGGGTGGGTGGCTGAAAGTTTGATGACATTCGGGAACATCCTGCAATGTGCTACCAAAACAGAATTTGTTGAAAGAATGTGAACCTCCGTGCAGCGCGAAGTGCTTCTTGCACGCAGAGAGGTCGTCCACATGTGGGTCCCGAAACATTGGATGCGCATATTTCTTGCACTCTTTTGCAAGAATATGATTTTGCATTACTCAGAGGAGCTTTCAAAATGTCCGAAACGAGCAGACGCAGCTATTAGGAGGCCCCTGCTTGATGAGAGGTGTCAATTTGCGATCGTGATTGATGGGTCAATGGTACGGACGCGATACCATTACTGTAACTGCGAATGATCAAGAGAATTGTGTTCAGACTCCAAATAACCAGGCTCGTTATGATTCACGCCGAGGCTGAAGACAACTCTGACACAAAAAGCGAGAAAATAGATGGCAGAATTATGGGAGCCCTCGGAAGCTTTTTGAGCAATGGATTTCTTGCCGTGCCTTACCTAAGCCGCAACGTCTAAGAGTACAATCATCATGAAATGGTCAAGGTTAATAACCAATATAAAAGGTTAGCAATACAAAACAGAAACCAATCAAACTGCAGAACAGAGCAAGTTTAGCAGGTAATTTACATTCATACTTTGGCATTTAGTGGATGGATATGGAGGATGGGATCCTATCCCATTGCCAAGCCAATTCTGCTTTTGATGTGTGTGTCTCATGATCTCAGCAATTTTCCTTTCCCTCTTTCATATTGAGACTTCAGTTGCCTTATTCGTATGTGAAGCGGAGTTTGGTTTTTTCAAGCCCAATTTGTTTGTGCCGGTGTGTGGCGTGCTCTCAAACAGCTGCACACATTGAATGCCCCGGCGCACCAAGTTGATCGATCAGAAGAGGGCAAACACAATAGATATTCTTTCTGAAAAGCGGTTGTGTCACAGTCAGAAGGCAACCGAAACCTCATATTGTGCAAATCGTCACTTTTGGGTTTGAAGACCGTCCCCAGTTGGTGACGATAAATCGGCATCGTGACAAGAACATTTGTGAGACGAACAGCGAGAGCGACGAGGGGCACATTCCGCGGCGACGTCTCTTTCAGCTGCCTCGGCTGCTGCGCGCCGTTCTCCGGAATGGCTGCGAATCATTGCCTGTTCGCATTATTCTGGTGTTAAAGGTGGTCAATATTGCGTTTTGCTTGGTCGCCAAGTGTGAATTTCCAATACCGGATATCAATCCACATGCGCCATTTCTGTAAATCACCGATGGCCCTTCCGCTGTTTATTCCGATTGCATGTAATGACATTGGAAATGGTAACAGATTTATGGTCATGAAAATAGCCTTAAACAACTATTAAATCAGTCATGCCAGGAGAACCACTTATCTGTAGTGTTCTCTTCGCCGAAGCCTGACTTCGGAATGTTTGAAATTTGAAAAAGCTTTTTCTGGGTACGAAGGAAAGAGTTGGGAAAGTAAGATAGACTCGACAGAACTGAACAATCCAAATTCAACTTCAGAAGACAAAAAGATGAGCTGCAGCAGGGCGGATCAAGTCGTGGTGTGACGGTGTGAATGGTGTGAGATCATGCGTGAGAGGGCAACTGAATGGGACCAAAGGATCAAAACTTGACGCAGACACAGCAACACAGCTCACGCCAAAGAACTTCGGAGACAATCACCCAAGCCGGAGGCGCTACATTTGTTTGCACGAAATGAGTCCAGCTTCCAGCTTGTTTTTGGACAAATCCAGATCCAGGCAACAAAAATGACTCCAATGATGAATTACGGCTTAAAAGAAAACGCAAAATAGGAAACAAATGCAATTACTGTTTCTTCGCATTAGTATGAAGAGTGGTGTTTTGCAAAAGCCTGAATGATCTAATGGAACACAAATTGAATGGAAAACGTTCCCCAATGGAACTTGATATGATTGAAAATGCTTGAGCAGACAAATTTATGAAGAAACTGTGACACGAATGAAACCTCGGTGTATTTGAATGCGTGTGGTCGCGAGGCAAAGCAATTAATTCTTTTTCTTGGCTTCGATTCGGTTCGTTTGATGGCCTTTTGTAATTCGACGCTCCGGTTTCGCCTGCATGTGCAGTTCGAGCCTTTCTTTGTTGTTGTTGGTGTTTCGCAAATCATCTTGGTGCCTGTTGCAACTTACATAACATTCATAACACCAAATTTTTGAGAAATGTGGATGTGTTGTTGAGCCGGGGTGTCATGGGTGCTAGATGGGACAACTGGAAGAGATACCTGCATGGATGACTGCATTTTGTTGCCAATGAGAGCATCAAGAAAAGTTCTCGCCACAAGAACAAACCAAAACAAGTGAAAGAGCAAAACAATCTGAATGATTGCCTGTTCACGAAGCTACTCCCTGAAAAAGACTGACTCACACACCCAGAGATGGTAATTTTTTAGTGGCATGTAAATCAACAGAAACTACCTGCAGTCAAGATCATAAGCTGTTGTCTTTCAAGTCCAAGAGATGATTCAGTTCAATGGCCAGTGGTTGTGAATCTGCGTGCGACTTTTGTGGATCCAGTGCAGCCCTGAGCTTGACTGGAGCTGGGGCCAACAGAGAACCATCTTGAAAGAAGCGGATCTGATGTACTGATGAATCAAAACTGGTGACGAGTCGCACTCAGCTGAACGTTGCAGAGTCAGAGTCGTAACTTTTCCCGCAGCGTGTTGTTCTGCAGAAGCAAACTTGTTCCTTTCCTCGCCAGAATTCCTTTTGCGCGTAATATCATCAGACTTCTGGGTAATTGTATTAAATCACATTACGCTTTTCATTGCGACACGACGTGTGTCTTTTCTCACCGCTTCCACTTGGAAATAATGGCAAGAGTAGCAGTGAATGAGAGAAACCATCAAATAATTGATTTTACTCCTTGATATCAAAGATTAAAAGATTTGGTTAACAGGAATACAACAATGAATCTTTCAGCATCATATGCAAAATTAGTTTTCCATTACCATTTGCAGCTGAGGTTTCTTTTTTGGGTGGCTGTGGTTGAAAGGAAAGAGACTTGACGTTTGGCTCACAACAGATTCTTTGACCTTTTCAGGGCAGGCTTTCAGTGTTGGAAGACAAATTTCTGGGAATATCCAAATGTTATCGTTTTCAGCATTTGTGTGCTCAGGTTCTTCGAACAGAAACTTTGGAGTGATGACACACTTCACACCTGAATTTGGAACTCCAAAGAAAGACGGTGACCAACTCATCGTACCTTGCGTGAAAAAAACGTCAGGAGTCGGGATCACACCTCGTTTCGGCCCTGCCTGTCGGTTTTGTGGCCAATCCTGCAATCAGCAACATTTGCCAAAGCCCAAAATTTCCTTCTTTCTTACTTTGCGCGCGACATATGCTTTTATTTTGCTTTCGATGATTGTGAATACACAATGCACCCAACTTTGATGAGCTTCATTTTGGAATGGTCTCCCGGGCGTGATATCTCAACACACCATCTTGTTCCAGCAGTCAGCAGAAGGGAAGTGTTTCTACTTCTGCTTTCGTAAGCACACAGAGCTGCGGCCAAGATGCCACTCGCAGGAGACTCGCAGGAGCTGTAAAATGTCCAAAATGAGTAGAAACAGCTATTACGAGTCCCAGCTTCGATTTGTGGTGTCAATTTGTATTTGTGATTGAAGAGCAAGTGAAATCGATTGAAAAGTATCGATAGCTGTGCCCCGTGCTCAAGGAAACCCACAGAGGGACGAGAGACTTGTGACGGCAAGTCGGTGCCCTGCATGATCTGAATCGTTGAGGCCTGAAAGGGAAAATGATTTTTTTCCCCTGTAGTCTGTTGACCACCGTTCAAACGCAGACAAAAAATTTGAACGTCCAATACGCTTGACAGTAACGTTTGATACGCACAGAATCACAGCGTGGTTCTGGTGAAAGAGACGAGCTGCAGCGTCGTGAACACAGTGCAGATGATGTGCGGCCCATTGTGAGCGAGTGGAAGATTTTCTTCATCGACTGGAAATTGATCTGATTGTGAATGCTTGGCTGCAGTAATGGATCGTTGTTGCTTGAAGACGCTTTTGCTCAAATGCGCTCACGTGTGAGGTCTGGGTGGGCAAACAAAAAGAAAGTAATGATTTGGGGTTGTTGTTCGGAAATGAAACATTTGTCTTCATTTGTGACAAAGCCATAAAATTCTGCTGATTTCGGAGGATGAATTCTGTTCGGAACTGTGGACTTGGATGTTGGTGAGAACAGGCCACGGTATCCATCCGCGCCTTTCTGCCTCGAAATTTTGCATCCAAAGAAGGTGTGCACAAGAGTACACGGGAATGAGATTGTCATTGTTTTGATAGGACCTTGACACCTGAAAATCAAGGCGTTGCGCGCCTTGTGCCTTGGTGCAACACGGAAAGTGTTGTTCAAACGTACATTCGTGGGGCAAACGAAACGGGTCATTCTTTTGTGTGAACATCCAGGCGGACTCGGCACAGGACTGCATGATTTACTCGCCTGTTTGAAACAAAGCTGACCCTCGTCTCATTGGGTCCAACTTCCCTTCAAAACTCTCCGTTGTTGACCGGCACAGCTTGAGTCGGTGAGGCTGTTTTGCATTCCCAGAAGCACCGTTTTCGTTTGATATGCAGTTCAACTTTCTTCTTCTTCGGCAGAAGGGGGGAAGATGAATCAAAAACCTAATCTGGTGAATGATAGCAATAACATGAAGCAATTGCCTGGAAGGAAGGGCCTGGACAAATGATTCCTGCGAGTAACAACCTCGTGGCCATAAGCAGACAACAGGTCATCAACAGTGTAGATAGTGATTGTATTTATCCAACTGTAAGATTGCATCTGGTTAATATGAACCAAACAAGTGGCCTCTACACGGCCACACAATGAGATTCGCGTCTGGACTGAATACGAGTCCGGCGGACTGCGGTCCGGAGAGATGCTATCTCCGTGATGCGCTCAACCTGAATGAAGCAGTCGTGATCCACGATCAGATCGCTGCCTGAAATTGCCAATTTCTTTGTTGTATGGCCATTGTCGTTCACTTGGAAAAGGGCATCTACTCGATCTACGTTATTCTGAGCACTGTTTGCTGTTGCTGACAAGATGTATTCGTGGTTGTTTTTTTTTTTCAATGTTGCGCGTCGGTTTGTGTCCTACCAGGGATAGACTACTGTTCATGGAACAGGTTTCGAAGCGCGTCTGGGTCAGCACAGGTTTTTTTCACCCAAGGAAACAATTTCCTGCAAATGTTTCTCCCTGCCAGACAGTTCTATTATAAATATGCCTCCCTGACACTCGAGTCTATCATAAATACATTTCATTCTTTCTTTTTGATGGATTGTATCATCCTTGAGCTGGAGCTATTAACCTATGGACACAGCTCCAGTACAAACGCTCAACATATCATCACGGGGAGCAATCGTACCCGCACAGAATAGCCTGGGTTTCTGTTGCACATTTCGTGCATTGGTTTCTATTTCTTCATCACAAAACTATTACTGTTTCTTTGATCTGCAGGAAGGTACCAGGTATCTGCCAACCGAATGTATCATCTCGAGTTACTCTCGCTTTGTAGAAGGTGGACGTGTTATTATCTCTGTTGCCATAAAATAATTATTCACATCTTTAATTTATTACGGAGGTTACAGCACAGCTATTTTGTGGATGTTTCTCACAGTTTGCAGAAAATCACTTTCTGGTGTTGTTTCTATTGGAGTTGTTGGATGTGAAAAGGAAAAACGATGAAAGAAAACGAAACATGGCAAATACAAAAGTACGAGGGACATCCACGATGTCGTGGCTCCTGTTCGGTTGTTGCGACGCGAAAAACTACCGGATTTCTTGCGACCAAATTTATTCAAAGACCAAATGAACTGATAGAACTGGTAAAAATGCTCAAAGGGCCAAAATGCCAAAATGAACAATAATCCTCATAAAATTGCTCATGCTACAAACTTTGAAAATGTTCAACAAACATGCAGGGAAGAAGCAATGTTC
>JAAUXT010016446.1_pt1 | contig 69281 bp, 62 predicted proteins | sample 7278171 | NCBI WGS metagenome assembly JAAUXT01 (sample SAMN14350112, study PRJNA611818) | marine sediment metagenome | isolation source: surface marine sediment (1.8m) | place: French Polynesia: Moorea | collected 2018-08
AAAAAAGTGAGCCAAATCAGAGCAAGCCAAATCAGAGTGAGCCAAATCAGAGCGAGCCAAATCAGAGTGAGCCAAATCAGAGCAGGCCAAATCAGAGCAAGCCAAATCAGAACAAGCCAGATCAGAGCAAGCCAAACCAGAGCAAGCCAAATCAGAGCAACTGAAATTTCCTCAAATCACCGCGAGCTCCATGGAGCTATTTTTTGGCCTGCATTTGAAGGACATAACGCTGTTTTTCATGTGTTTGTCCAGACTGGTTCTCGTTTTGAATTTGTATTTGTTGGTTTAGCATCTATTCTGTGTTCAGTTCTTCGACCTGATTCTGGCGTTATTGTTCTGTGTACACGTTGAACCGATGCTGTACAAGCTGACACGACAATGAATCTTTCTCATTCGACAGTTTCATCCTCAAATACGTCGCTTTCCCGCGAAAATAGCCATCTGTGGCCTCAATGCCAATCTCGCTTACAGATAGCCCTACAAGTCGGCCCTTTGTGCTTTGTAACAACGCAACAATTGTCAAATCAAACTCCCTTTATCTTGCGGCACAAATCTGCCGAAAACGTGTTGAGAATGCGAAGAAAACACACGTCCCTATGCGGGCATACAGGTTATTTGACATTATTGTTGGCTTTGATCGATGCTGCAGGCACAAGCTGGATATGTGTGCCTGAGCGCAGATCACGTCGTCGTGCACGCCTTTTGATGGCTGACCCGCAGTTGCTGATGAACAGGGGTCCACCGACGGAGGGGGCTGGCGAGGGGGTGCAAGCCGTGCATTATTTTTGACCACCTCTCCCTGTTCGGCAAACCATCCTCAGTGGAATTCACCAAGCGGGTGGAACTGACGGGAAGACATCAACCGCCCAAATACTTTCTTCTGGTTTCAAGAGGGGACAATAAAGACGGATGGTGGTGGTAACAGAGTACTTGTAATTTTGTTCGTGGCACAACGAGTGTTGGAACAAGGCTGCAAACCGATCTCGCATGGTGTTTGCGTTGGTCAGTGCCAAGCCATGAATTGTACTTGCTGATAAACCGTTCCTTTCGCGTATTTTTTCACCCAGGTACCGAAAGGGTTGGTTGTTCCAACAATTTCCTTCTGCAACAAGCGCTACGCGTCGCTGATGGCTGAAATCGGGTTCGCCAAGTTGGCGACACATCAGGTGCTGCACCAGAACAAAACGTCGTCGTCAGATCTGGACTTGAACCCGGCGCTCAGCGGAGCCGTCAAGGACATGTTCAACTTACTGCTCTCGCTGGACAGTTTGCAGTCGATCATCGACCAATTCGCTGGACTTTCGGAAGTGGACATGCAGACACTCACTTCAGAAGAACACGCGAACATCCAAAGGTGGGCGGAAGTGAAGCACATGCTGACTGAGAGAAAGTTGGTCACAACGTTGCTGTTTCAACACTCACAGAATGCTGAGGACCAAATGCGTCGCTTGGACATCCTGCAGGGCGCTATCAGAGACACCATGGTGCACTGCAAGCGTAGAGGAAAACAGTGCAGCGAAAAATTCGTGAGGAAAATCTTGGGCATCAACAACTTGAACTGCTACATGTATGATTTTCTGGAAGGTGACATGCTTCAGGAAAGCACCATTCAGGGCATTTCTAACGGTGTGACCTTTGTTTTCATGACTGGATCTGGTATCCTGGCGACAGAGTACACCAAACGATACAAGTGGCTGATACCCGGCTTCAGAAACACATTTCACACATCTGCAGGTAGTGACGGGATCCGCCTCATGATCCACGACCCTGAACTCTCTCCCATGCCTGAAATTGACGGAATCGACATTGCTCCCGGTATGGACACCACCATTGGAGTGACGTCTCAGGAATACATCAGGCTTCCGTACCCTTACGGAGCGTGTTCAACAGACAACATCGAGACCGACAGGTTTCTTGAGTCCGTGAAGAGAACACGAGGATTTACACCAGACGAAGGCGCAGGGATGGTGAAAACACGTTACAATGCAGCCACGTGCAGAGGCACTTGTTTGCTCAGGCACATCTGGGAGCGCTGCGACTGCATGCTGATGTCGGGGTCTCTGCCTTTCATGAACACCTCGCTCTTGTGTGGCTATTCAGACAATGACGTGCTGTACAATCCACAGAAACTCAGCAAGCAAATGTGCTTCCTGAGCGAGCACAAGGAGAGCATTCTGAAGCAAACATGCGACCCATCCATAAGAAAGCTTTTTCAGGACCTCAAATGTGTTCAGGATGTGCTGGCCGCACCAACAGACACACCACAAAGCTCCGGTGAGGATGCTGTAAACTGCGACTGCCCAATGGCCTGTCACTTCAGAAGTTACGACACGTCCATTGGGACATCTAAGTGGCCGAGCCTGGGACCAGAGCTCGATGCTGCTTATGAAACGATAGTGATGGACAAAGTTATCCCCTACTTGAAGCAGTTGAACAGCACATTGACTCAGAAACCAATACAGTATCTGTCCAAGAGAGACAACAAGGCTGAGATAATGCAGAACTTTGCCCGAGTTACCATTTATATCAAGAATTTGAAGGTCGATCGAATTGAACAAGTTGCAGCTTACACTGCGCTGGACTTGGTTTCTGATATTGGTGAGTGGATCATTTGCGAGAGAGTCTAATGGAGAGTTATGAACGTCAATGGCTGCGTCAGGCGACACCAACAACGAATGGGAGGCGCCCAAATAAGAACCCACTCTATAAAGCCCTGTGAGGGATGCTGCAAATAAAGAATCTCAGATTCTTTCAAATTTTATGCATGAGTTTCCCGAACGCTGAAGCGTATCGTGTTGTCATTTATTCATGTGTTTTGCAGGTGGACAGCTCGGACTGTGGGTGGGAATATCTGCCATCACACTGTGCGAAATCCTCGGCTTCTTCTCTCTTCTGCTGCAGCGAAGTTGTAAACCAGTCAGGAAACGGACAATTCATCTGTAAATGCTAAAACCTGAATTGCACTAGAGACAAACCATTACCGTCCAACGAAGCCAAAGATCAGCTTATGATAAGGCAGATTCGTTCTGAGATAACGTTCTATCTCCCCCTCAAGTATTTTCACTCAGAGTGTACCGAAGATGCCTTAGATCCTTGCCAAATAATTTCACTCGCGAGATGACCAGAAGTGAGACAAAGCGGCTGGGCGAGCCATCCTTCGATTACGCAGATTGGGCCAGTTTCTCTGTTGCCCATTCGTCGCAATCTGCGACCCCAGCGGCTCAAATGAGAGCCAGCGTTTTGGTGATGAATGTGCAGAAGTATACAGCCATGCTCAATGATAGTGCGCCCACTGCCCACGGGGGAAATAACCAATTCAAGAAGCCGCGAACTCAGATGCCTCCTCAACGGACAACACTTTGCTGAAGAAGGTAACTTGCTGCTGGAACGACATACATCATACTCAGTGCAGTCCATGCGATGTCTATTGTTTGAACTGTGCGCACGTGTCAAGAACCTGTGTGAGACAGCTCGTGAACTTTCAGAAGGATGACAAGAGAAACGTTCCTCGTCTCGCAATGAAAGCCAAAAGGCAAAGAGCCAGGCAAAAAGAATTATATATTTTTTGACCATCCGGCACTGCGTGGTTGAGGATTCAATATGAGAACAATCGAACCATTCACGATCTGTTGTGACAAAAGCTTCGGTAATCAAGGCAATTTTGAAACAAGTCTCGGACACTTTCCAGGATGAATCGTTTAGACTCTTCATTCTCCCGACTCGCACGATCGTTATTCGTCGCACGTCGCCTCTTGTTGCGCGGTCTTAAATCAAACGACGCAACACGGCGCAGCTGCACCTGGTCCGACCAACAAGGCGCTCTTCATTCCTCGCTCGGGAAATGGTCAAAAGAACATTCATGAATGGTGTGTGAGATTCTTTGTCAACTGGGAAAAATTACTTGTCTCCTGAGAAATTGCCTTCTGTTTGTGCATTCTCTGGATATAGGTTTGTTGAGACCACAACAAGGCAGCGACAAGAGACCACAACTTACATTTGTCTGTGTACTTCAAGTGTGGTTTGCGTTGGCTTTGGTCACGGGAACCCACTGGATTTGTTTTGGGGGTCCGAAGGCGATTTCTACTTGTTTTAAATATTCAAAGAAAATATCTTGCGTTTGCGGTGCAAAATAAAGAGAGGTAATGTTTTGATTTCTTCTTTTCGGGACTTGGGGCCTTGGATTGGATCGGCCTTGCAGGTGATTTAGTGCCAACTGTTGTTGGGAGTGCATTTTTCTTTCCTCATTCCATGCAGACACCATTCTTTTCTGGACGAAAATGTAATTGACACTGATTTAATACAACTGGCTCACCTGATTCGAACACTTTTTCTGTGTATGTTCAGTTCAAATTGGCCACGGTTTGAATCCGAATGAGGTGAGGTCGTTGTGGGTGGGACCGCGTGTCAAACTACTTGTAGGGAATGGAGTTCTGCGAAATATATTTTCTGCATCATGGACGTAAAACCAGTTCATGACAAACACCCAAAGAGTGAAAAAGGGACACTTATCCAACACAAAGATCTTGTGATCTTTGCGTGAAAGTTGAAGTTTCGCCCCACGTCTGTCTGCATGCTGAATATGGCTCCGCGAAGCGCAGGCTGAGATCGGACAGTTGGTTGATGAGCCATTTTCTTCCACAAATGTCACTCGTGGGGGTGTGTTTCAAGGAGTGAACCAATCAAGCTTTGACACCGCTCCATGCTCAATTGCCCAATTTCGCAAGAACCCAACTGTACTTGAGCACTTCCCAGGCCAAACTCCCACTGCAAAACCGGCTGCATCTCGTACTAGAGTTTGAATGATGGCATTGAGTATCTGTCCACTCCGGAACTTGCCTCCCTGAGACATCAAGGACGCACGCTGCGCAAATGATTGTGAGGAGAATGAACAGACGCACAACGCACAGAGCTCCAATACGACGCTCTTTGCAGATCACAGAACAACGAAGGAACTTGTTCATGGCGATGAACTTGCGCCTGCAGTTTCAACTTTTGCTTTCCGAACACAAGCAATCGCAGATTTTCAGTGCTTGTAGCATCGGTGACTGCGTGGTCTGATTTTTCAGAACATGGTACCACCTGTGTAGAACTGCAAGAGCACGAAGCAGAACCTTTCGAACAGGTTCTGCCGTCAACAGATGCACTCTTCTTACTGCTGGCCTGTTTCTTTGCTGGTGTGGAGGTTGTGTGAGAGCTGCATCACCTCAAATCTGCTTTGAAGGTGCGTGAAACCGGCCGTGTTGGAAGGAACATTCCTCACACATTTTCATGGTTGTTCCAGAGCAATGCCTCAAACAACACAAAATACTTTGAAATGTTCCTGTTGCAATGAACGTTTGGCCAGAGAGCATTCATGCAGCTGCGCCGTCATTTGCGCTTCCAAAACTGATGCCAACATTTTTGAATGGACTCGTATGAATAAAACCAAGCCCAACGTGTTATTTATGGTCAGATGAAGGATTCGCTTTCTGGTCTAATTTACGAGTGCTTCATTTGCCAAAGCCATCATTCGAAACAAGGCTCCGCTTCATGCACTGCTTCACTCGAAACGGTGCAAACACGGAAATCATGCAGGCATTTTTATTGCCACAGTGCTCAATTTCTGAAAACACATCTGCCAGTAACTTGGCAATTGCGAATGCACAACGATGAGGATTATGTCGGGGTAGATTGACAAAAACCAAGTTTTTGCTCTGTTCACCCAGGCTTTGATCATAACGAGCGAGTTGCTATGACAGCTTCGTGAGTTGTGTGGGTGAGAAGTCTCGACGGGAGCAAGTGAACTTGCTTGGCAGGTATCCACCTTTTCAACAGGTATCCAGCGTGGATCGAAAAATGAAGCTGTGCTCACTTCAACCAAAATAAAAAGCACGAAGAACATTCATCGACCGTCGAGTTTCGTTTGCACCCCATACACCAGCCAAATTGAGTGGCTTAGAGTTTGTTTCGCTCGAATTGATTGAGCTGAAGATGTTCAAAGTGACGGATCCGGCTGTGGTCTGGTTCGCCGAACGAACTTCGATGCACGGGATTCCGGCTCTGGTCAAGTCTCGGACGTCTATCGGCAAAGCGTTCTGGATTGTCGCGTGCTGCTTCGGTCTCGGAATGTTCCTGATTGTGCTCGTTTTGCACATCTATAAGTACTTCACGTTTCCGACGGCCGTGCAAGTGAAACAGGTATTCTTGACTTCTCTCTTTTTTGTTTGCCTGCTGTACCTCAAGCAGCCAAGAGTTCACTCAAAATTACCTCCCCACAAACTCCAAAAGGTATGAGCGTTCACACGTAATTGAAAAAGTTGAACTTGTGAAGACCGGTCTCTGGATGAAAAATTACTTTCATTGTTGACGCGTGTGGAAGACACGTTTTTGTCTGTGACCCTCGTGCTGGACAAAAATAACCAAGTGGTGTGAGACAGAGGTGCATCACTAGCTGTCCAATGGAAAATTTAGCGCATAACCTAACCGTGTTCTGGTGAAACAAAACGCAAGAGAACTTTGAAACGCGCGACACGACGAATCCAGGCTGGTTGAGTACTTGAAGTGAGCACGAGCCACATGACAAACAGATCCACATGCATGATACAGCAAAAACATAGATCACTGGTTGTTCCCAACCGTGTACGCGATCGCAAGCATGTCAGCTGAAAAGGGCAGTGAAGAGAAGACGTGCGTGTCGTTCTTCTGAACATATTTCTTTTCAGTTGTGTTGTTTTCAGGTTCCCAAAGGTTTGGTAATGCCTCGACTGTCCTTTTGCAACAAGAGATACGCTTCTGTTATGAGTGAACTGCTACTCACTGAAACCGTCAAGAACGAATCGGACAGTGGTTTGGACACATCGGACTTGGACAGCCAATTCTCAGAAGCAGTCGCAAACTGGTTCGTCGTGCTGAGGTTTCTTTATCGACTCAAGCTTGCTCTTAGGCCGGAATTTGTCTTTGACGACACGACCTTCAAAAGACGCCAGCTTGATGAGTATGCTTCGGTGAGGAAAATGCTGAACAAGCGGTGGCTGGTGAACACGTTACTGCGCAAAGACTCTCCAAATCCCGACGAGCAAACCCGACCCTTGGAATTGCTTGCGGGTGGTGTGGAAGACACCATGGTTTTCTGCGGAAATGGCGAGGAGGCGTCTTGTAATTCAAGCTACGTGGAAGCCGCTTGGGCACCGAACTTCTTGAACTGTTTTGTTTATGATCCAGCCGAAGGAGAGTTGTTGGACGAAAGCCTGATCCACGGAGTTGAAAACGGTAAAACGTTTATATTCATGACAGGATCTCATTTCTTGGCGTCTCGATACAGCAAGAAGAGACCGTGGATCATTTCTGGGTTTCAAAACACGTTTGGTGCAACCGCCGGCAGCGATGGCATCCAGATGTCGGTGATCCCTCCCCACCGGTCGCCTGGATCAGACTACTCCGGAATAGACGTGTCCACTGGCATGGCCACTGCCATTGGAATTTCGTCGAGATCCTACAAGAGACTGGGGCGTCCGTATGGCAAGTGTGCAACTGTCAATACTGAGAACGAACTGCTCGCAAAACAAATTCGCAAAGACCGAGGGATTAGCGCCAAGAAAGGCGCACGTGAGATGCAAAGCGCCTACAGTTTGGTGAATTGCAGGGAGAGTTGTTTACAGCGACACATCTGGCAGGATTGTGGGTGTTTGCTCGACAGTTTGAAGACACCTTTTGTCAATGCATCACTGTTATGTGGTCGGCATGTTGATCCGATCGCTGGCAAGTGCCACGATAACGACACCATGCTCAGCGATGAGTGCTGGCCTTCCCTGAAACGCCTTTTGACCAACTTGAAGTGTGTCGGCCACGTTTATGACAAAATCCATCTTGAAGAAAGTCACGGAGAGACGAAGTGCGACTGCCCGGTCCCCTGCAGGTCCATTGATTACAAACTGTCGGCGAGCTCTTCCCTGTGGCCGAGCCCCGGACCTGAGACGGACGCTGCGTACCAAGCGATCGTCCAGAGAATCGTCGTACCCTACTTCGAGCGAATCAACTCGTCTCTGGCCAGGGAAGCAGTGAAATACTTCAGCAACTTCGACAACCGAGAAGAGATCATGAAGAATTTTGCAAGAGTCACGCTGTACGTCAAAAGTCTGACCGTGGAGCACGTCGAACAAGTTCCTGCGTATCCGGGACTCAACTTGCTTTCAGACATTGGTGAGTCACGTTTGTCAGTATTTTCTTGTTTTTGAACCGCTCAGTTTGATCCCAGACTCTGTAAGATGTTGGACTTTCTGAACCGAGAAGAGCGACTCAGACACTGCGCGGGCCTTGCCCACGTCAGCGACAACACAGTTGCGTGCAGCACCATCCCACGCCAACTGCCGCAAGCCAGGAAGTTGCGTGTTGCAACAGCACGCCACCTTGTAACTTGGGCTCAAGTGTGGACAAAGATGTTCCAACACAGAATCGCAGTCACTTCTGTGAAAAGTTAGGCAACAATTTTTTTTCTGTCAATTTCAGGTGGACAACTTGGGCTCTGGGTGGGCATTTCTGTGATCACGCTCTGCGAAATCGTCGCGTTTCTTTTGCTGTGGGGTCGGCATCATGTGGCATCTGGAGGATCGGATTCTTCCGTGTGACCTGTTCTCCGCTGGTGCGCTGGAAAATACTCAGGACACCGATGTTAGATCTTGAACAGGACTTTCTTTTACACAGTCTCTTGTGCGCACGTGTGCTACGTTTCAATGTGCAAAGAGCTACTTGCTCGTGTTTTCTGAAGAAGACGTGACTGCGGAAAGTGAACAAGGTGCAACGACAGACGTGTAGCTGACTGTTTTTGCGCCCATGAGACCCTTGTTACATCAGAACCGTTGTATCTCAAGAATTATGCGTCATCAGACCACACCCACACACAAGGAATAACAACAGAGCTCGTAACCTGAAACAGGAGGACAACAGGACAAAAACGCGTACACCTGTATTGAAGAGACACAATTCCAGCTGGACCCTACTTGGGGCGTGGTCAAACACCTTGCTCCAAGGAACCAAGGCACGCACAGGCTCACTTAGAACAGATGAAAACAGTGGTTGTGTTGTCAGAACCCTGGATTCGTGCCTTCAAAATGGTTTGATGTGGTGATGCACAGTCTCCCATTTGAGACGTTTGGACATTGAACTTCAGAGCTTGGTTTGTTGAACAGCCGATTGATTTCGGTTTGCAAGAAAAATAACAAAAAAATCATTTTGTAGAACGAAAGGAGCAAGAAGCGGGTTTTTGTGAGTCTGAAGTAAAAACTGTTCCCATCCCTCCGACACACACACACACACACACACACACACACACACACACACACACACACACACACACGCTCGCGCGCACAAACATGCAGCAACCAGCACTCTTTCTGGTGGTGTGTGTCTTGTTGGGCAATTTATGTGAGCAGAAGGGGCAAAGTGATCAAGGGTTTTGTGCCCCACGAAGGTCATGTCAAAACAACACCGATATGTTCGAGCCCAGAGTTTCACCCCTGCAGATAACTCAGCCATGATCCTTTGAATTGGAGCACCACACGACACGAAAAGAACAGTTGCTGTGTTTCCCTGTTCGTGGTGAGTTCCCTGTGGTGATCAAAACAAACCAATGATACAAGAATTTGTACGCTCCCGCGACCTACAAGGTGCAGCTTTGCTTTCCACGCTTTGGCTGAAGCCTGGACCAAAGTCCAGCATTTTGGCAGTTGTTGGAAGTAGGGATTGAACGGGTAGCATTTTGCTGCCCCGGGTACCCGCAAGCAAATACCCGACCCGGGGCACGGGTATCCGCCACCCAAATATGGTGAGCAGAAGCTGTCAATCATTGAAGGGATTGAAGTGGGTGGCACGTAGAAAATCCTGGTAAGTACAGATTGTTGGTCCAAGAACCCAAATTATGAAAACAGAAAGCACAAGAGCAAACTATTTACTGAATTTTCTATCCCTATACCTGGCACACCTGTGAGTGACATTTTGCACACCATAAATTTCTGATGATTGACAGCTTCTGCTCACCATATTTGGATGGTGGGTGGTACACATCCACTAAGTACCCGGGTACCCGCCAGGATTTACTACCCGCGGGTAACCCGCCACCCGCTTCAATCCCTAGTTGGAAGGCGCACTTTTGGTGAAACCTCAGCTCTTCGGGGGTCTGGTCAAAACTACCGCCATCTTCCTGCCGTTTTTCAACTTGATAGCATACAGTAGCGATCCGCTCTTGATCCCACAAAAAAGGCCACGATAAATGTGTGCTCGTGAGTAGGAATACCCGTGGATGATCCTCAGGTTTGCAGTGCATGTCCTTCGTGGTTGCTTCGTCCAAAAAACGCATGATTGGTTCAAAATGAACCGAAACAAAAACACACAGAAGGTTTCGTTGTTTCTGTTTGCTGCTTCAGTGTCCCTGTAAATGGCAATTGCTTCGCGAAAAGTAACATGTACGTACCAGTAATTTTTGAATTCAATTACATTTCCCACACAGAAAGAGCCGCAACCCATTATCCATGCCGGCCGTGCACACAGGAGCCAGTACATCTGATGCTTTGACAAAACTGCAAGGCTTTGGAACGTGGTATTTTTTCTTTCGAGTTCGTGCAAAGTTGATGGCTGATTCAAAACTGAAGCTGCAACAAACATTTTCTTGTGAAACCAGCAGAAGAAACAAAGGGTAGATTCAAGAGGGAATAACTCACCAAGACTTTTCAACAGACAATTGAGGTGGGGAGAAGCTAAGTATCTCAGCCTGCGTTTTCCTTCACCTCTGTTTTGATTTCGATCTTGCTCAGAGCAGATTGCAGTGAACCAATAGAAACAAAGCAGAAAAAGACGCAACTCTTTCGCCAATATCTGAAACGAATAAGCTTCCGTTACTCAATTGTGAAACTGGCTTTGTGATTGCGCGCAAGAAAACGAGGCATTTGCAGTTTTCACGGAACCGGGGAAGATGTCTCCCCTGCAGTGGTTCGCAGACAGAACATCAATGCACGGAGTACCGTCTCTGGTGAAGGCAAAGACTACAAAGGGCAGACTGTTCTGGGCCCTGGTATGTGTTTTTGGTCTCGGAATGTTTGTATTCATGCTGCTGTCGCTAATCTTGAAGTACTTGTCCTATCCTGTTATTGTGAAGATTGAAGAGGTAAGAAACACCTTCGCTCTCGCTCAAAAAATAGGTGGCTTGTAATTGTCACAATAAATGTCTCATGTAAGCCCAAACAATATGTCGCAAAAGTGACATGCAAAATGAATAACTGATGGAGAGAAACAGTTGTGCAGTTGCGGTGATTTGGTGGAGAGGGTTGGCAACAAAACGGATGTTTGTCGTCGGGCGCAAAATATTTTCGTCGTTTCTCTTGATTGTTTTTTTGCCGAACACGTCCGAGTCCACGAATCAGGCGTGCATTGATTCATGTGAAAATGTGGAACTTCGCAGTCTGACTCTTCGGTCTTTTTCACAGGTACCCAAAGGCATGGTGCACCCAAAAATAACTTTTTGCAACAAGAAGTACATGGGTCTTCTTGGTGAACTGTCCCTTGCTGCGATCGAAGGACCAACGAAAGAAGCAAGTGACGAATTTTATAAGCTGTTGTTGCACACGACAGGCAGCCGAAAGAAAAGCAAGCGGTACAGAAGGACTGCGGATGACTTTCGTCAGCTGATGATATTCCTCATTGCACTCAAGCACACCTTTTCCGGACTTGACAATTTGACCACGAATGCCAAGGAAAACGAAACTTTCAGAGAATGGGAGGAGGTGAAAAGCGTGCTTACAGACAACTGGCTGGTGAGCACCCTGCTATTCAATGCCTCAGGATCAGAATCCTTCCGTCTGGGAGTTATTCAGCAGTATCTGGACATGTCTTTCATGCTTTGCCACAGAGGAAAGACAGACTGCAATGCAGATTTCATGGAACAATTTCTTTCAGCCAGCTATTCTGGTTGCCACACGTACGACCCGCGAGAAGGAGGGGAGCTTCTGGAATCTAGAGTGCAGGGCATTACCAATGGAATTACATTCGTGTTTCTGACTGGATCAAAGCTAATTGCCTCACAGATCAACAGCAGCCGATCCGCAGTGTCCCACCTGAGCAACCCACTGAACGCGTTGTCTGGTACAGAAGGTGTCCGCCTGTTGATCCACGCTCCAAACGAGTCCTTCTGGCCGGAACACGGCGGAATAGACATCGCGCCTGGATTTTCTACTCTCATAGGGGTGACGTCCAAAGAAAGTGTGCGGATGCCTCAACCTTATGGGGAATGCACTGATCACAACATTGAAATTGACACGCTCATAGAATCAATTGGGAACAAGTTGGGATACACACCAAAGAGAAGTGAAGGCCTTCACGAATCCGTTTACACAACTTTAGAATGCAGAAGTTCCTGCTTGCAGCGGTATGTGTGGGAAACCTGTGGATGTTTGCTAATGGGGGAGTATTTGCCATTTCTTAACAGCTCATTGCTTTGTGGTCACCCAGGAAAAGCTATCGAAGCGCTTTACAACCACACTGAGTTAGAGAAAAAACACTGCCTTACTCTCAAGAACATGATGAAAGAAGAGTGCAAGTTTCTTCAGAAGATCTTTGCAGATTTGAAGTGTCTTAGCAAGGTGCTTGGCAGAGGAGTTCGTTTCCTGGCAGAAGAGACGCAAGATTTGGAATGCCACTGCCCTGTTCCATGTCGTTCTCAAGATTACGAGCTCACCTTCAGTTTGTCAAAGTGGCCCAGCTCAGGAGCTGAAATGGATTCCGCTTACAACAGTCTCGTGAAAAATCGTATTTTGCCAAAATTTCAAGAGATTAATCTGCCAATAGCTGATGGGCCAATCAACTATCTGTCCAACATGGACAACAAAGCAGAAATAATGGAAAATTTTGCAAGAGTGACAGTCTTCGTGAAAAGTTTGAAAGTGCAGAAAACTCAGCAGGTTGCAGCGTACACACTCCTAGATTTGTTTTCCGACATTGGTAAGTTGTTTTTCTCTACATTTTGCAGAAAACCACAAATCGAAGCTGAGGCGCGAATCAAAAATTGAGCAGACGGAGACACACACTCCAAAGATTTCTGGTGGAAAACACGAACGTGGCATTGTTTTGAATTCCTGAGCATTGTTTGAACAAATTGCTTTGGCTGTTCCAGGTGTAACGCAAAGCGCAGGCAAACCCAACTGATTTTACCCAAACCGACAGTTGGATTCCACCAGCGCGATGTTTCTCTTCGATGCTGTCAAAATAGAACTAGAAAAGTACCACATAAAGATGCCTTGTTTTCACATTTCAGGAGGACAGCTGGGCTTGTGGATCGGCATTTCCGTCATCACCGTCTTCGAGTTGATAGGGTTTCTGTCACTGGCTTTGAAATCGCTTTTTGGTGCCGCCCGAAAAGCTGGAGAAAAAAGACCTGTTTGAATCAAGAGACGTTGAATTCACGACGAATTTTCTTTCAATTTGACACAAGTATATTTCAACCAAGCGGACCAGCGTTTGTCACGAACATGTAAAAGTGTCGAATGAAAGCCAGTTCCGTGAGGAAAGGAGCCAGTTTGTGTAGTTCACAAAGAACAACCAGATTTTCTGGCCTTGCCAGGTTGATTTGAATTTCAGCAGCACATTACGAGAAAGTGCTTTCCTCTGTCTTCATTCCGTTCTTGCCCTGCGAACAAAGGAAAGCTTGAGGAACGGAGTTTGGAGCAAAGGAGGCGCCTTGGCTGCAGCACAACACAAAGCGGTTGTGCAACTTGTTCCTGAAATCTGTTCAATAGACAAAGAAATAGAATAGAAACAATTTGAAAAGGTATTTGGGGAGATGTTTCAAACGCATTGAAAAAGAAGACAAAATTTAACAAGTTTGGTCCCTCGTCAACTTGAAAAAACTCAACAACAGATTGAGCCGAGAGAGTGAAACTCAGACCCTGCGTCCACCACTTCAGCCAAATTTGCGAACCGTTTGTTGCGAAGAGGCCACGATAATGTGCCTTGAACTGCCTTTCAATCAACAAATAATTGACAGGTCAAGTGGATCGAAGGGATTGCGAGATGGAAAAGGTTGCCTCTGAGTGACTTCAGTGAAAGATTTTCAGCTCAAAAGTTGCAGGCAACGGAGAAGTGGGATCCCCCTATTCTTTCTGATGTTGACGAACACACAGCGAAATGCCAACTCTTTGTTTGAAGAGTCGGACAAAACACGACGTGTTCGTGTTTTTTCTTAGTGTTGCAACATCTGACCTTGCCAGAGTCAGGCGTAACGTTTCACCAAGGGCCAATGCACGAACTGACATCCAAGCAATTTGATGAACACTTCTCCGCATCAGTTCATAAATCTACGGCATTGAGCCTGGGGCGTGAACAAGGATAATCGTTTGAAAAAATTGTGACAATGGTGGATGTTCCTTCACACATCCCTGGCGAGTATCCTCCGCGCAAGTGTAACTGAGGAAACACAAGGAGTAGTGGTGAGGGTGGGGGAGGACCAAGCCTTCTTTCTTTGACCACAGGGTGGGAGCCTCTGCACCCAAAGGAGCATTGCAGGGTGAGACTCATCAAATCATTTTTGGCCCGTTCTTATTGCTCAGATACCCATGTCGTTTGCCTGCAACATCAAAAGCACACAGGGCTGAGGCCAAATGGTTTGTGTCTTCTGTCCGTAAAAATGTGAGAATTGGACTCATAAGTGACTTTTACTCGGTGCATTGTAGATGCACGGCAATGACAGGCTGTTCCCCGGCGAAGCCAGGAATCCTGCATTGGGGTGCAAAGCTCGGGGGAGGGGATCACTCTGACAGCGCAACTTCAACAGCAAAAGACAAACGAATTCAGCACAGATTTACCAATGAAATCCGCTGAACAGTTTTTGTTTCTTGAAATTAGCTTTGCGGCAGGAAATTCAGCCTGATACGTGGTATTCAACCGATGCAGTGCACGTTGCCCGCTTCTGTTCACCTGTCAATGTGTGTGTCACAGGATCGCGTGAAAAATTGTCATAATTAGCCAAAATACATAAAATTGAATTTACCTCGATCACTCCTACTCCTCAATTTGACCCAGCAATCAAATAAATTGGCCAACATGCATATTAACAACGTGTTTATGTTTGCGGCATGCTTCCTTTTATGTATCCTGAGAGTTTGCTTCATCATGCATTCACATGGGCCGCTTATGACCGCTGGGTAAGAGAGAAATGACGAGGTTTGCCCCAGGGGCCCAAAGCTAAGTGCCGTTAAAATTTTTCCTGAGGGCCAAAGTTGCCCGTCACTTCTGAAAACCATCACAATGGTAGAAAAATAACAATGAAGCGAATACTTTCTGCGACGCGCGTCGGCTCTTTTCTACAGTTTCCCATGGCTGCGAGTCGGGCGTCTGTGCCAGGATGAGAAAAAGCGATAAAAAAGTTCTCGCCGATATCTTTGGAATCTCAAAATGACAAATGGATTGTACATGAAAGACCACGAAAAGTTGCTGGTAAAACTTCTGGTTCTGCTGCTATGGATACAAGGTCAGTGAAACTTTTTGAACTCTTTTTGAAAGCATCTCCAGAGCGGAAGTGAAGCGTCCATTTCTGTGAGCGTGAATGTTCAGTTCCCCAACACAGATCAAGCGTTAAAAAATCAAACGAAAACGGGGTGGTCGCTTTTTTGCCAAGCAAATATTTGCGCGTGTGCACAAAGACGCAACTTGTGATGTTCAGACTTTTGGGAACGCAAACTTCCACTGAGTATTTTCTACTTCTTTGCACAAGAAGAACAGGAAAATGGCAGAAACACTGCCACCAAAACAACTGTGTCCACCGCATATTCACATCCCGCATCTTCTGTAAATGCACGAAGATATTCGCACTCGCAGGTCGGAAAATCAAGTGTGGTGGTGTGTGAACGAGTCGTAGGCGTGCTGCGGGATGGCTGTTTGGTGCTTTCTTTTTTGGTAACAACATCGACCTCTTTCTCGCAGACATCCACGGACACGAGGAGCTGACGTGCTTCACGCTCGCTCCGATGACGCACGTCAGCATCGGCTGCCCCGCCGGCTCCAGGATCCTCGTCACTTCCGCCATTTACGGCGCCAGTCCGTTCGGACTGTGCTACGGGACAGGCAAGGACTGCACCCAGGAGGTGAGCCAACACGACACAGGGTCCCGCTGTCAAAGAGGTGTCACGCAGAGCCAAACACTCCTCCTGTCAGCCACCCACCTCCATTCAGTGCAGAGAACATGAATGCTACCACTCCAGTGTACAAGGTTCGCCCACGAAGTTTTTTTTTGTCTCGCAGAGACGTTTTGGGGCAAAGTACTCAAGTAAAAGAAGCAAACAACATCAGATTCCTATGACTCGGGTACAGAGCTGGACTCCATTGAAAAACAAAGGACAGTTCGTTATGTTCTCTGTGAAAATCAACAAACGCAGCGAAGCGCGTGCATACAACGCTTCAATGTGTGCGTGTGGTCTGTCAAACTTGTGCTCGCACACCTGGGAGTTCTTGCGTGTGTTGTGATCGGTCTGAAGTCCTGACTACAGTGTGTGGTTGAGTCCTCATTGGCTCTCATGGTGGAAAGTTCAGAACAACGTCAGGAAAAGAAAAGAAAGTGGGTAAGTTGCGTTTTTGTGGTAGAAACAAAGCGGCAAAAGCTACTTGGTCAATAGACCTTCTTTTCAGAACATCATCAAGTGATTCTGCTTGAGTGAAAAAGACAAAACTGAAGCTTCGTGGACAAATCTCGTTCCTCGTGACTGTGCCTCACCCAACACAAAGCACCAAGTGACACACCATTGAGTCTCTTGACAAGAATCTCATCCCATGTTCTCTCCAAGCGAGAAGAACCGCTTAACTTTTGATAGGAGTGTGGTGGGATTCCCCCCAAAGAAGATGCAGGGGCAAGAACGGTTCAGGAGTTTTTTTCAACTTTGAATTTCTAATTCGTGCCACACCCAAGCTGTGGCATCACTGACGGAGACGTGTCCACCAAACTTATTCACACAAAAATACAAAATGAAAGGAAGGACAGGCATTTTCACCACAAATCAAGGGGTAACAAATTTTATTGTTTTTGGGATCCTCCCTCGACGTGAACGTAATTACCCCCCACGTGCAGTACAAATTGTGAATTCCATCATTCTGACTGATCTTGTCTTTTTTCACGGAGTCGTGTGATAATCTCTGCTCTCCTTCAAACCTTCTTCTGATACACATCGTTTCCAGTGGCATTGAAGGAAAACAAAGCGACAGGTCGCTCAATCGAATCTGAGCAGCAACAGGTGCAAATCTTTCTTGGTTGAACAACTGAACCGTTGGGTGGAGAGGAGGGCTCTTTGTCAGCTTGATGTAGGAGCCACATACTTGACTACAAAGCTCGCTCCTGTACAGCTTCATTGCATTTCAGCCGAAAGCTAGAAATCAGCTGTTTGTGTACACAAACATGCTCGGTCAGGTTGCAAAGCCAAAGGCTACATGAACTACCATCAGTCCTGTCCAGGCAAAATTTGTCAGTGTCTGCAAATTGGTTCAGTGGAAAGTCAGCGATTCACTTACATTCTCATGGCAGTCACACTGTGTCAGCCAGCAACAAAATGCAAATTCCGTGCAACTGGTTCTTTTGTTGTCACTGCACATGGAAACAAGCGATCCGTTTTGATGTTTGCCTTCAGGTTTTTGCAGGATTTGTGTCTGAAAGGCTACAAATTTTCCATTTGCACGAGAAGAGAAATTCAGCTGTCGACTCTGGTTATCGCTGCACCATGCAGTGCGGATAGACAGTGCTTTCAGCCAAAATCCAGCGCGAAACTGTACTTTGCTGTTCGCTTCGGCTGCCCTGCTTTTCCGCAAGTTTGTCTCTTTTCAGGTACCGCTTCCCATGAGATGTTGCGGGCGACAATCGTGCACATTCGACGTGCGAAACAGATACCTCACAAAGTGCATGCAGCCAGCCACGTACTACCAAGTGTACTTCATGTGTGTCAAAGGTACACGTCAGGACAGTTGGTTTGCCACAGCGGTCCTCAGTTTGGGTCGTTTTCAGAATCCTAACCGCGGTCTCGCTTCTTCGCTGATGTTTGGTGTGCTTCACCATTGATCGGACTGGCACAGCTGGAACAATGAAGCTTCTTTCAATTTTCCAGGAGAAATGGAGTGTCAAGATGCTGACGTCACAGAAGACTTACCACTGAAGGAGATAGACGAGTCATACAGGGTAAAAAACGAACCTGGCCCAAGCACCAAGATTTACCTTCTCAATCAGAACGAAGACAACTCCACCGCGGTCACAACAAGACCGGCCTTTCATGAGGATGCAAAAAGCACCACATTTCCCGGCTTGAATCTTCTAATGACTCCTGAAAATCTACAAGCCAAGGAAACAGAACAAGCGGGCAAAGAAAAGGAATTGGCAAGCGGCAGTGACGATCAAGCAAGGAAAGGACCACCTTTGACTCTCCTCCCGCAGGAGAGGGGCACTCACAACAACCGCGACAACGCCAGAAGTAACAAACACAATCAAGACAAAGGGTCCACCCCAACCTCAGCAGGAAACATTTCGTCCAAAGGGAAGCCTGGATCTTCGCTTTTGCCACACAGAAAACAGGTTCAGCAAACAAGGCCACGCGCTGGGCAAAACTGGGATGAGAGGCGCAGACATCTTGCAAACAGACTGTACAACAATGGTCGTTACAGCAAATACAGACCTCAATTGAGTCAAAACCTATTGCCATACACAACGACACCCAAAATGAACAGAATCGAAGTGTTGAGGATGATAGCGAACTCGTACGAGCCGAAGAAAACTCAGAAGCCGCCGTCAGCATCAACAGGAAAAAACACTCCGGATGCGGAGCACAACCGATCGTCGCAGAACAACCTGCAACACGCTCACCAGAAACGACAGGAAAACAGGAGGGACGACACAACCAACAGACACCACGACAGAGGATCGAACTGGAGCCGAAAATCTCAAGAACACTCCAGAGGCAACGGGAGGTCGCAGCGACATGGAGACGCCGAGAAAAGTGGGTCATCGACGAATTTTGGACGAAGCAGAGAAATTACAAAGAAGGAAAATCGTCGATCAGGCAAGACAGACACTCAGGGAAGAATACCAGAGCTTTCTCGCACTAGTTCCACGAATCGTGCGAGAAAAGACAGTGCTCCAGTCGTCCGAACACAACGAACCAGAGCCAACACAGAGATACGAACACAAAGAACCAGCTCTGATACAGACATTCGAACGCATAGAACCAGACCTGATACAGACATTCGAACGCAAAGAACCAAACCTGATGCAGACATTCGAACGCAAAGAACCAGACCTGACACAGACGTCAGAACGCAACGTACCAGACCTGACGTCAGCGTCCGAACACAACGAACGAGATCTGACTCAAACGTCCGAACGCAACGAATCAGACCTGACTCAACAGGAGGCAGGAAGCCGCAACACACTGCGCGTCGCGACAAAAATGCGCCCGGCGTGCCGAAGCGCGGCCAAGCTGGACATCCACACGGACAAGACAACCATAAAGCCAATATCAACCTGCGCCCAAGGGCTGAACGGACCAAGTCATCTTCAACAGCAAAGCCTAGGCCGTCAAGCAGGACCAGGTCCACGACAGAACAGTCTTCCTCTTCAGAAAGAACGACGAGCTCTGCTCATACAACGTCCACTTCAACAACATCAACCACCACCACGACGAGTACAAGCACAACTACAACAACTACATCTCAGAAAGCTACACCTGAAAGAAGCGATTCGAGGATATACCAAGTCCGCGCGCACAGAAACTCAGCAGCAGAATCTCGACCACGCCGCACAGAAAGCAGACAGGAAGCCAGTATCATCAGATTTGACATTCCTTCAACAGGAAATCACAAGAACAAAAGGCAAGATCCACACAGACACCCAATTGATCAACGGCGTGGACAAAGAGGCCCGCACGGTGAAAGCAGTGTGTACTCAAACAGAAGTCCTCCAGGTCATCACCAATCTACCAGGTACAAAGGAAGAAACGGGCCGTCTCGAACTACAAGCTCAGTAACCTGGTTCACACCGAAAACAAGCACAGTAATCCCAGCCAAGAGGTGGGAGGGCAGACATGAGAAGAGTGCTAACCAGCTGGAAAATATCCGTCCAACTTTCCCTCCCCGCCAAGTTGTAGATCAATCTGTTGTTGGAAGGACTCGCTCTCCACCACCAAGCCAAGTGACGACAAACCGCAACAGAATTCCAATGCAGTTTGACAATTTTCCAAAGATTTATCGACCCCGCCCTGTGGACCAAAGGCACGGCTCCTCCACAGACACTTCCAAGACAAACAGGACGAAAGTGAATGGCCAACACAGAAAGAACAGCACCATGTCTCCGTATGATATCTTGCTCGAAGAGGAAAAGATTGCCACACATTTCACAGACATATCAATCTCACTGGGTGAGAAGCTTTCGACGTTTTCTTCCAAAAATACACCATTTTTTTCCAGGGATGAAATTTAGATGCAAAAGATGAAAAAAGGCGATAAATCCTGGTCGACGTATTTTGTTCGTATTTGAGACAACAGACCTGATTCTACAACTCTGCGATCTCTAAACATGTCGTATGAGCTCGCATCGTGGTAGAAATGGGTTCTCACCCCACAAAAAGGTTCCTGTTTAATCATACAACTCCTTTCTCAACCAAAGGTCTCGAAAAGTCATTGTGTGATTTCACAGGAACCCTTTTTGTACAGTGTGAGAACCCTATCGTCAATCACGCGCTTGTTTCACACCCATCAGGGACGCTGCTGACGATCGCCGGCGGAGAGGCGCTCATCTTCCTCGTGCTCCTCGTCATCCTCGGTCTCTACCTCAAAAGGTCTCCGGTTTCCACTTGATATCCTGCCATAAGATGCTGAAATTTCCCACCATGTTGCCCGTCGAGCTTTCCCTTTCTCAGTCACGCCGCACGTTTTTACTTCTTTCACACACGCACACTAATAAAACGGGTTGCGTACACTGCAGTGTTTGTGTTTCAAAGGAAAAATCTTGTTTTCAGATTCGACAGGGAGAAGTCAGGAACACCTGTCCTCAACAACCTTTCCATCTCAGCGAGTCTGAAGCGGCTTCGCAGGCACTACAAGCGCAAGTCTCAGGAGGCGGCGGGGTATCGCTTCGGGACGGTGCCGGTGCCCGGGACGCATATAAACCTGTCCCGCCCAGCAGCCCCGCCCTGGAGACAAATCAACTCGCAGGACAATGTGTCCGCGAAAAACAAAAACTTCAAATATCCGAACCGCAAGGGTGAGGTGAACACGGTGTGCGACGCTGTTGAGGCCGAAGTCAACGTCGTGAAGCCGGTGAATAACAGGCCGAAGCCTTATGAGGAAGCGTGCACTGCGTTCAATGTACCTTCCGTTGACGGGCGCAAGAGCGCCTGTCCGAGTGAGGGTCGAAGATACGCAGCTGTCATTGGAGAACTGTCGCAGACAATCTCCAAGGTTCAGGCGCACGATAAAAACGAGGACGAGGACGACAGCGTGTACGCACCATCCCCAGACGATGCATACACGGATGAAAGTAGTTATGACTCGAATCCCATCACCTATGAGAACCTGGACGCTCACACTTCCTCTCAGCAGCGATCGGGAGAAAATGTACACGGCCACAACACCATGAGTGAGAAACTGAAAGCTTTCGCTGAGAATGAGTTGGAGAAAATTGACGAACAGATTCACATACTGCTGCATGGTTTGCACGGGTCTACAGAAGGCATCGAGTCCAATGTGTAGTCCATAAAACGACAATTTGCTGCAGCTGACCAGGAAAAGTTCAAGTTCAAAAAGACGCAGAAGACCTGTTTCATTCTGTTTGTCAGACAGTCATCAATCCAATGTTTCAATGTTCCCTTTGGATCTTGTAGTCTAGGAATCTCCAAGCTCGCGCAAAAAGCCTGCCAATTCCTTCTGGACAAGAACTCAAAAATAATGGGTCGACTGAGCTGACAATGAATCGTTTATCTTGCACGCAATGTTGCTGCTGATTCAAAAATACAGAAGTCGCATTGTTTCTTGCACATCTCATCGGCAAAAAAAATTACGAGTACAAGAAACAAAAAAAGCCAGCTGGATTCAGAAATGGCTGATTTTTACTTCTGAGAAAGGAACAAAATAAACTTGCAAATGATGTTTTGCTCATCGAAGTACAACATTTTCTGCACAATCTGTCTGTCTGTCTGTCTGTCTGTCTGTCTGTCTGCAACCTGCCGATCTGTGCGTAAGATTTTGTGAAAAGACTGCCCGATCGGTCTCGAGTCTCCACGCATGCCACGCCTGCCCATGGGGTGAAGATCAAGAAAACCAAAGCGTGAATACTTTGGTGTTTTGATGGGCCTCCCTCTCCCGTGAAACGATGTCCCAGTCAGATACGAGCACTCAGCCATCTGTTGCTTCTGAAGAAGTTTCTTGTGAGTTGCGCGCAAATCTGTCATGTACACTGCACTGTTCCCGACCCTTTGCACATCCAATCAATATTTACCAACTTAGATTTTGCCACGCACACGCTCGCTGCAAAGAAGTGGTAGGCCAGTTTTCAGACAGGTTCCGTAGTTTTGACGCGTGCGCGAGCGTGGACGTTTTGGTCGCCCCATGGGTGTTTTACGCGAAGTACGCCTCTTACACTTCTCTGTTTCATTGTGGTTCGAAACAAAATTCTGCACTTTTTGAACAATCAAGGAAGCAAACAAGGTGAACAATTGGCAAAGCAACACAATAAATGCTTTGGACTTGGTGTAGAAAACGCCACGGCGTAGGATTCAAAGTCTACGTTCACGTATACATACATAAAATTGACAAAGTCCAAAAAGATTTCTGAACGGGGTGGGGGGAGAGTACGTGGAAATTCAGAAAATTAACGAAGTCCATAAAATTTACACATGGGGAGGGGAATGTCACTCAAAAACTTGAAAATCCACCAATCAAGAAAAAATTATCAAGTCTAAACAATGTTTCAGAAATCTGGAAAAATTTACAAAGTCCAAAAATGTTTCCATACAGAGAGGAGAATGGAGATTTACTCGGAAATGCCAGTTCGCCAGCCAGATACAGGGCAAAAGCAATTCACATCGCTTCGCACCACGGCCTGGCTTCTCGAACGGTTTCGAGAAAGATGTCAAAGCGCAAGTGCACATTGTGCCTTATTCGGCTGCTTCTCACCACGCGAGAGTACCGGTATTATTCGCTTGATGTCTTTGTCTAGACGTTAGACGAATGCCCCATCATCTTCCAATTGTTGTAAAGTGACGTAACATGTCTTGTTGACCATGAAACCAAACACTCAGATCCAAATTTCATTGTGTCGGATTAAATGTATGAGTACGGACGACGCCACAATACAAGCATTCTTGTGATGTCTCGCTTTTGTTCAAAACGTAGACCAACCATACGAGGCACATCCTGACGCTCGTTTCACTTGAAACCACAGCACAGAAGGTCGTGGGCGCACCGGACATGGCTTCACGCTCAAGACTGTCGCCCATTTGCGTTCAGAGCGAATGCCAGCTCACACTCAAACGATGTGAGGCTAATTTTCGGAGATCATGACCATTCCTTGCCTTGATCCCTGCACCAGTTAACGGGGCTCTGTGGGCAGACGTGGACACATTCCACAACAATGTCCGACTCGAGAAAGAGAGAGACAGAGGAATTTAAATTCTTGAAAGATAATCGTCGTGTCGATCACCAAATTCTCAACTTCGGTCGTACGGTCCGTCGCAAACCAATCGTTTATCATTGTCACGTTGACGATTTACCGTGAGGCCTTTCGGATTTAACAGGTCATAATATTCACAATACTCAACTTAAATGTTCCTAACTGCCACATCTACCTCAGAGGATCACTTTCTTTCGTGCACAAATCCCATATCCTGGTGAACACTGCCAGCCTATGCGCTTCACTGTGGGTATGTGCTGTGTACTGGGTCGGCCACAGGCCACATCGCCCCGGGCTGGCCATTCGTACAAATAGACTTGACATCTTCTCTTCTCTATATTCATAACATGTCATATGACAATGCTCAAAGTTACAGTTTGACCATAACGGTGATGCGCTGCATTTTAATGCAAATCTGTGCTCCGTGAGGATACTTTTCATCTTGCATTTTTGGCGAGCTCCACAAGCCAGTTAATCACCACAGATGTATGGGCGAGGCTGATCCGGTAATTTTGGCTCGGATCCTTCACCTGGGAACACCCAGCAGACACGTTATGGGATTTACTAAACCGCCATAGTCGGAAAGGAAACACCTACAGGAGATTATTCACCATGCATTTTAATTGGCCAGCCTTTCGGACTTTTCGCAGACTCGCCCTTTTGATTTAGTGAGTCAGGTGGGACCAGTTTGTTCTCTGTCCAAGTTGAGTTCAGACCAACAGGATGAAATGACCATGGTGGGCACCACTTGAACCGTGCAATCTGGAAAGTTGCTTCGCTCAAAGGAGCCAGAAGTCCCACATTTGAAGAACATGGATTTATTCAGGGTGCAATGGATTTTATTGGTGCTCTGTCATCTAGTCCCAGAACTTCTAGCTCAAAATCAGTTTCAAGGTAAACCAAATTAGAAAAGCATTTTCTGACAAAAAGGTGTTTTTATCAGGAACGGGATAATGTGTAGCGTTGCCGATGTACAGATTGGACAAAGTTTCTTCCAATATTTCAGCGCGGGAGGAGAAGAATGCGTGTTACGGTGGCTTCGTCGAAATCGACTGCGCCCCCAACAGAATCTTTATGGAGCGGGAATTCTACGGTCGCCATCCAGATGAGAATTGTGAACCGTCCTTTGGCCGGAACGACTGCGGAACAGACGGAACGTTTTACATGGTGAGGTGTCCATGTTTCACAAGGCCCGAGATTGTATAGTCTTTTACGCAAAAGTCTTGGTGGTGCTCATCTGCAGGAGAGAGACGCTTTGCCTGTCGCAGAGATGTTCCCTGAGACAAAACGAGTCTCGTTCAGACGAAGAACCTTCCTGATTTTACTCAAATCTGATGAAGAAGATGAGGTTTGACGGTGATTGCACAAAGCTCTTGGAAGTTTGAATTGCGATGTTTGTCTCAACAAATGGTGGTCTCTCAAATTTAAGATAGCGCTCAGGAACAAAATAAGATCAATCCCCACAGGAGTAACTCAGAGAGGATACTGACTTTGTGGGTTCCTTCAAACAAGCACTGAATAATGGTGTGTGTCAAACAGGTAGATTTTGTGAGTTTTTAGCTAAATTGGAGAACAAATGCAACAAAATTTTGTCAACCTGCCTGGACTGTTGTCTGGAGTAGTGCATTTTCCTCTGAAGTTTTCCGGAAATGAACAAGGACTACTTATTTCCTGACAGACATTTTTTTGATCTGTAGATTTGACACATGAATTCCACACTTAAAGGGTACTTGCAAGCAGAAGACAAGGAAGTTGGTTCCTTGCCATTGACAACAGGATTTGTCCTCTTGCCTTAGACACCAAACAGACCAAAAGGGGAGGAGATACAGAGTCTTCAGCTGCATAGCCACAATTCACAAAAAACTGCACGACTCACTCGCTTTTTCTGCTCATTTTGAACCCATATCGGGTACTGCATGAGTTGCTCCTCTCTGGACCAAACTTGCTTTATTTGTTCCAAGAGTAACTGCCATGTGTGAGTTTATTTTGAGCCAGACCTTGTAAAAATGTAAACCAAAGGGATTCTTGAGTGAAGGAGTGGATCCTGCAACAATGTTTTGCTCCACGTCAAAATGCACGCCCAATTTTCTCGAGCTCGGTCTCCGTCAACGTCCTGAGGATTGCTCTCGACGACGACACTGGCGTGCATTCCTCCCAACTTCGCTTTCTTGTTTTTGCATGGCGACAGTTTCCATGTGGTACTGTAAGGCTTTGCAGGCGTGGAAAATCGTTTTACGCTTGCCATTTTCCCATGTTGGGTGGTGAACCCTCGTGCGACGTGCAGATGTTCGGCAGTTCTCTTTTCGTCCAAAACAAGAACAAAACGTGTTACGAGGACGAAACACGAAAACGGAAAGCTCAGAGTTCGTTCATTGCATGTTTGAATCCAGGTCCGCTGCAGACAGCATGGTTTGCAACTGAAAAGAATCTTCGTTTGCTACAGTCTTGTCCTGGCATAGCTCTTTTGGCGTCACATGCTGAACTTCCCTTTTGTTTGAACTCAGGAATTGTGCAACAACAAGACGCGGTGCACTCATCTCGGGGTGGGGTGGAGAAACATCAACACCCCACCGACTTGCGTGGACGTCTACACCAACTACGTGCACCTCGAGTACAGATGCGTCATCAGCGCGCGTAAGAATTCTCCTTACGTGCGACAAATGGTGACAGAAACACAAATTCACAATGGCTGCAGTCAAACCAACCCAAAAGTTGCACCACACGACAAAGCTCTCTCAGAGAATTTGGCACCAGCCTCAAAGGATTCGTGGTTCACGTGGTCACTTGGTTTGTGCACACAGAGGCACATTCAGTCCGTGCGTTGTGAGCTCATTTTATTTTCCATCGTAACTGAGGATCACATATCGCCTTGGGCTGTGTGCATCCATCTACCCAGATCATGTGTTCAGCGTCTCTGACACAGCCAACTTCAAACCTTCCTGTGTCCAGCGTTTGGTCAAAAGGTTCGACCGACACAAACATTGGGCGTGTGGCAACTATTTATATCATCAGAGTAAATATTACAACACAAAAGCATGCCAATTCCATTGCACGCCCAAACTGCGAGCTAAAAACAGACTGCAAGTTTCTCTATCCGAGAGGAATCTTGAAGAATATTTCTCTGGTCCTCAGCCCCGTTCACTCCGCCGACGCCGCCCCCGACACGCGCCCCGACGCCGCCACCAACGCCCTCGCCGACACCAGCCACCACAACCCTCGCGCGTGAGTCGGCCAGACTGGAGTTTTGTTTTTGCGATTGTCGTACAGTGTCGAATTCGGGCGAGACATTGTCTCCTTTGTTCTCTCCCAGGTGCTTCAAAGAAAACAAAAGAAAGTTATGCCCTTCAGTTGTCACCGTCAAGACAGATCCATATTCTCGCGTGAGAAACCGTTTTTGTTCATTGCAGCAACTGGTGGGCGCTGTGCCGGAAACAGTCGCTGCAGAGACCCCAACGCTTTGTGCATTGACAATTTCTGCAGATGCGACAGCAACTATTACAACAGAAATGGAGTCTGTGGTATGAGCCTTCATACAGATGTAAACTTTGACAAAGATTCTCTCTTCGGGCTAGAAATGACAACAACGAGGTTTTAATATGACATGATATGCGTTTCAGTGCTGAAAGTGGCTCCCGGAGGCAGCTGCACGTCAGGGGTTGAGTGCAGAGACATCAATTCCAACTGCCAAAGGGGAAGATGCATCTGTAACGAGGGTTTCTATATCGCAAGGGGAGGGACCTGTCGTGAGTTGCATCTCTTGCATTCTGTACATTTCTGTCTGAAACTGGCTCAGGCGGAATTGTTGAGCATCTCGCCTGTCTCTTCCTGACTGCAGGAGCCAAAATTCCGCTCGACTTCCCGTGTCCCGACCCTCAGGACGAGTGCGAGGATGAGTTCGCATTCTGCGACGCTTCCGTGGGAAGGTTCTGCAAATGCAGAGCGCCCTTCTACAACAACAGGGGCCGTTGTGGTGGGTTTCGTCAGCTCGGTCTTTGGTCATGCATCCTCAAACTTGAATCAGCGCGACAGCATCACACTGTTGAATAAATCCGTGACTGCAGTTGGCTCGATCCCGCTGAACCAGCAGTGCGGCCCGGCGGATCGTTGCGAGGACCCCAACGCCGACTGCATGGTGGGAAGTCTTGGAGTCACCGTTTGCCTCTGCGTGGAAACACATTTCGAGAAGGCAAACTCGGGCTTCTGCAGTAAGTCCACCTCAGACCTTGGTCTCTTCTGTCCTCATTTGCACCAGGATTTTTGGACAACATATGAGGTTCTCCGTTCTATTTCAGCTGAAAAGGTCCCATTGAACGATCCTTGCGACCGCAATGATGTCTGCAGAGACGACTTTGCTGCTTGTGACCCTTTCAGAGATCAATGTCTCTGCATCGAAGGCTACTTTGAAAGGAACAGGCAGTGTGGTAGGTTTAATTTTTGGAAGTTTACTTGGTGTAGAATTCACTTTGCCAAAAAAACAGAAACACATTGAGGTGCTGTTGTGAACGCTTGGCATGTCGCAATGTCTGGTTCCCCCGCAGTGCCAAAGATCCCGCTTTACGAGTCCTGCCGACCTGGAGACGAGTGCGCTGACGCCAATGCCGGCTGCATTGGAGGGAAATGTCTCTGCGTGCCAGAGCACTTCGAAAGAGGCAACCAATGTTGTGAGTTGTTTCAAACAATTGGTCGTGTTTGTCCACAACATAGCGAACGCAATTCCTGAGTCAAGCTTTCTGGACGAAAATTCAACATCGACGTGTCTTTACTTGAAGGCGACACATTGGCCACGAAGCGTCTGACAGTCGCACACTCCTCTTTCAGACCCCAAGGTACCACTGGGAAACCGATGCACAGGTCGCCCAGAAAACGAGTGTCTGGATGCGCATGCGAACTGCAATGACGGAGAATGCGCGTGCCTTGAAACACACTTCGCGAAGAACGGCGTTTGTGGTGAGACGACAGGAAGCACGGCCAGATCTTAGAAAAAAGATCGCTGATTTTTCCACTGCATTTTTGGAAATAGTTGCAGAACACAGAAAACCTCCCATGTGTGTTTTTCAGAACGGAAGATCCCACTGAACTTCCCTTGCGATTTCGGGGACGTGTGTCTCACTGTGAACGCCGGGTGTCCCCGGGGAATGTGCGAGTGCTCCGAAGGCTACTTCCGGCGTGGACAGCAATGCGGTATTTTGAGTCTTTGTCGTGTTCGATTTTGTGAGTGGAAATTGATGCCGAATATGCAGAGATCTTCCCTTGTGAAATTGACGTGAGTGGTTGTTGCAGTTGGGACCATTCCCCTGTACGAAGACTGTGGCCCGAATGACAGATGCGAGGACCTGAACGCAGACTGCTCCTTGACCACCAACTCCTTCCAGACCCAGTGTCTATGCATCGACACACATTTCGACAGAGATGGACGCTGTAGTGAGTAAACAGAAAATAGGAACCACTGAGATCTTATCACGCCTGACCCTTCGGAATTCAACGCTGGTCAAATGAGCCTCCGACGCCAATGTCCCTCCGGCCGTTTTTCAGCCGAGAAGATTCCATTGAACAACCAGTGCGATCGCAACGACGTCTGCAGGGACGAGTTTGCAACGTGCGATCCCTTCAGAAATGAATGTCTCTGCGTCGAAGGTTACTACGAAAGGAACAGGCAGTGTGGTATGTCCGTGTGTTTCTTTTGACAGTTTGACGTAATTTTGTGCCACCTCGTCATGGAAAATTCAGTGTCAGTTCAGCGTTTCTCTCGCGTCATCTTTCATCACCTCTTCCAGCTTCAGACTGTCAGCAGGAAGCTGCCAAAGAAACACGCCTTATTTTCCCTCACGCATTTGTCTCTGTGTGTCTTCACCAGGAAGTTCATGTGTCCGTTGTCTGTGTTCAAATCACTGAGAGAAGTGAGCGGTGGTGTCTTTCATGTCGTTTTCAGTTCCCCAGTCGGACCTTCATGAGCCGTGCACCAGTGACGACGATTGTCAAGATTTCACTCTGGATTGTCGCGATGGCTCTTGCGAATGTCGCGCCGGCTTTGCAGAGCGAGACGACATGTGCAGTCAGTACACATCAGCCTCTCCAACCCGACACCCGCGGCTTCACACACCCACCACTCAGCGCAGCTGCTGCTATTTCTTTATCGCTTTTTGAGACGACAAATGCAATGCATGCAAGCGCCGCACTGTACCCAGGAACAAGCTTGCAAGCAGAACTTTCCGCGAAACGAAAGTCTTGGCATGCGCGCCTTGCCATAGTCCTAAGTTTTCTTTTTCTGAAGGATGTTTTGTCTCAACAACGTGACCGTAACTTGTGGCAAGACGTGTATCATTCGAACATCGAACTTCTCACAAACCTGTGCTGAGTCACGCTCACGCAAGTGTCTCCGCAGCACTCGACAAACAAATCAACTCGCGCAGCTTTGTTCCGCGCCTTGGCAACGTGCATGCAACGCGCTACACTCCGACATTTTGCCTGCTCTGATCACGCATTGCTTTGGCTGTGTGCCTCCACATGATGAAAGCATAATTTGTGCAAATTTTTCAGTCCCGAAAATTCCAATCGGAGAGTCGTGCAGGTTTGGTGATGTCTGTGATGATGACAATGGAAAATGCCTCCTGGGGACGTGCACCTGTGTGACTGGATTCTTTGCCATGAGCAAAGTTTGCTGTGAGTTTCAGTCGGCAAGCCAACAAAAAATAATGGAGGCACATATAGTTCTACAAGACACTCCTGAAACGCAGTCGATTGTCGGTATGCAGCGAGATGTGCCTTTTTTGCAGATCCACAAGTGCCTTTGAACGAACGATGCACTGGAAATGCCGACCTCTCTTACAACGAGTGCGAAGATCCGAACGCCGAGTGCAAAGTTGGGGATGGAGTCGTCCTGAGGTGCCTGTGCCAACCCACCTTTTTTGAACTGGATGGCCAATGCGGTCAGTGTTTTTGTTTTGTATCTCTCTCAGATCTATTCTGTAAAAATCTGTTCAGTGTAGCACCCTTTCATTTTCGTCTCTGATATTTCGCTGTTTTCGAGTAATTATGTCCTTCACGAGAAGTGCTTCATTTCAGAGCCCAAGGGCCTGTTGGACACACCATGTTTGCCAGGAAGCGTATGCACACAGTCACGTACCGAATGTAACGTGAACAATGACATGTGCGTGTGTCAGGAGGGATACTATCCCCAAAACAAAGAATGCGGTGAATAATTTATCACTCCTTTTGTTGCTCATGAACTTTACAAAAGAAATGTGAACTTTTGCACCGAAAATATGCCTGGACTTACCACAAAACGTGTCCCTTGTGTTTCAGTTCCACAGGTTCCTTTGGGGAAACCCTGCAACCCACGAGACGAGGCCCCGTGCCAGGATCCTCAGGCCGAATGCCGCAGGGGACTGTGTCAATGCTCCGGAGAATTTTATGAAGCTGGCGGAGCCTGTGGTGAGCTTTCTTTTCCAAACGTCGCAACGCCCCTGGAAAGCGAAAATGGTACAATTCAAAATAACTTGTGCACCACAGAGCCTCGAGGAACGCCCGGTGCCCCGTGTTTGCCTCCTCCCACTCAGTGTCTGGACGCCCAGTCCGAATGCAGACAGGGCACCTGCCAGTGCATCCCTGGATACTACCTGAAAGACAGCCGATGCCGTGAGTACCAGGGCTGAGTCTTTGCATGTCCAACACCAACAGAATTTCCAAATGACGCAACAGTTTCACTGTCTTTGTGCACTGACATTTTAGGACCTCTGATTCCACTGAATCAAGTGTGTGTTCAGCCGGTGGATGAGTGCGAAGACGAACATGCAGACTGCATCGGGGGATTCTGCTTGTGCACTCCAAATTACTACGAGAACAATGCAAAATGCGGTTCGTATCACCTTTACTCGTAATTCAAGCAGCGGTGTACGGCAAAAACACTGACCCACTTTGTGAAGCAAATGTGAAGTTCTGCGTGTAACAGTCCTGACGAATTTCTGCCTTTCAGACGACAAGGGAAAACTGACGACACCGTGCTTACCAGCCGACATCTGCACAGATAGATTCTCAGAATGTGGAACGAGCAAGATTTGCATTTGCCAAGAGACTCACTTCATGAAGAACATGCAGTGCTGTAAGATAGCAGTTGGTTCCCCAACCTCGCAACAAATCATCTTCTGCTGACCCAATCGAGATGCACAACTGCAGACATTCTGACCAACAAGGAACTCAGCAAGTCTGATTGTTCTTGTTCTTCTCCAGATCCGAAGGTCAACTTGGGATCGCGGTGCACGCCAGGAGACACGTGTCGAGACGCGAACGCGGAATGTCTGCGCAACACCTGTCAGTGCAGAGACGGATACTCGAGGGACGGGGACGTCTGCAGTGAGTTCCACTGTCGTCGCTTCATTCGCATGCATTTCAAATACACGGATGTGCATGGAAATAACACTTGCACGCATACCTTGCAGCGTCGGCTGGCCTGCCGAACTCGCCCTGCCTCAGAGGAGGAAGATGTGTTCATTCCAACACAGAATGCAAGGACAACGTGTGCCGCTGCAAACCCGCGTACTACTTCAAGAACGGAATGTGTCGTGAGTGCAATTATTTCCAAAAAGGGCGAAAACGTTTTTGTTCCCACCAGGATTTGTGGGCGTCAACACGAACGAATCTTATCACACTTGCACGTGCTCCATGAGCAATGGGCGCAAATAACACTGAAGACCCACCCAATCTTCGCTTCAGATGAGAGAATCGGTCTGGACCAGCCGTGCGATATTCAGGACGTTTGCAACGACACTTTCGCTCAGTGTCGCGCTGGACTGTGCAAGTGCAGAGACGACTTCTACAACAAAAACGGAGTCTGCAGTGAGTTCGCATGCTGTCTGCTTACTTATTCGAGTGTACAGAGGGTTTCGACACAAAGTACAACCTGCACTGCATTGCTGTAGGTGGGACGGGTGAGGTGAGCACACCCTGCAGGGAAGGTGGCATCTGCATCGACTCCAGCGCCGAATGCGTCCGGGGACTCTGCAGATGCATGGCCGACTTCTACTTCGACGGAAACGTCTGCGGTGAGGAATTCAAAAATATCTGCTTGTTCCAAAAAGTTTGCGTTTTGATCTGGAAAGCAAAGAGATTTCAACATACCAGTCGTTGTTGTGTTTGCAGTGAAGAAGAAGGGACTGGGAAGTGCGTGTGACGACCAGGGTCAGTGTCTCGATCAGAACGCGCTGTGCAGCGAGGACGGTGTCTGTCGCTGCCTACCCGAGTTCTATGAAGACAGCTCCGGCATTTGCAGTGAGTTCTGTCAAAACTTCAACGTCTTGTAAACTGCAGGTGGTCGAAAATGTTACGAAACAATTCTCGCTGTTGACATCCAAAACATTTTTGTTCGTACAGAACCGAGAGGTTATCTGGGAACCCGATGTTTGCCTGGGAACCCTGTCGGAAAGTGCATCGACCAGAATGCGGAGTGCGACAGTGGAGTCTGCGTCTGCAAATCCAGATTCTTTGAAAAGAACGGAATCTGCAGTGAGTAACTTTGGCGTTGTTGAACTGACCCAACAACAGTTCATTGGAGCTTGCTTCACTCACTCATCAACACTTTTGCAGGACCGAAGATTCGTTTCGGACACTCGTGCACTGAGGGTGATGTTTGTGCGGATGACAACGCCAGGTGCCTGGATGGAGTCTGTAACTGCATGGAAGGGTTCGGCAAAGACAGCACAGGCCAAATTTGTGGTACAACAGAATCTGTCATTTTCACTTCATCGCTTACAATGCAGTTGTCTCAGCAAAAGTGTGAATGAAGTTGTTTCTCTGTCAGTGCAGTACGAGTTTGGTATTTGCAGTGGCGATGGGTGGTCTGGGTAACCCTTGTCTCCCTCGGAGCAAGTGTCTGGACAGCAGCGCTGAGTGCAACGGTCAGATGTGCTGGTGCAGAGGCTCTCATTACGTGAAGAACGAAGTCTGTGGTTAGTTACTCGCACTTTGGTTTGCTCTGCGTTGTTGACTGAACCATTCGTTACCCTCCAGGAACCTGATTGGTTGCACTTTCTGTTTGCTCTGCAGTGCCAAAGATCGCCCTGGACTTGGCCTGTGGCCCCCAGGACACTTGTGAAGACAGCAGCGCGGAATGCAGGACTGGTGCCTGCAGATGTCTGCCCGCCTTCTTCGACAGACAGGGCGTTTGTCGTAAGCGTCTTGGTCCAGTCGGTTTGCATACAGGGTGAACATTTCTCAAGCACTTCACAGTAAATGTTATTTTGCTCTCCCTGTCAGGTTCCAGAGGAAAGCTGAACACGCCATGCTTGGAGAATGATCGTTGCCTGGGAACAAACATCCTGTGTAACAGTGGAATTTGCTTGTGCAGTCCAGATCACTTCGAAAAGAACAACGTCTGCCGTGAGTGTACGAGAATACGGAGCGAGGAGGAACAAATTTTTGAGCTGCTCGTGTATTTTGTCTGAAACACTTTCAACACTTTTGTTCGTGTCCTTCACAAACGCGGAAACAAGCTTGACTGTTCTTGGTTTTGGCGAAACGTCAAAACGTTCGCCATATTTCACACGCAGGACCCAAAATCCTGCTGGGCGATGCGTGCGCGAAGCAATCGGACGTTTGTGCCGACGGGAATGCTCTGTGCCTGAATGGAAGGTGTGAGTGCAAGGATGACTACAAAGAAGAAGACAAGATGTGTGGTATGTGCAGCATTGGTCCCTGAGTCCAGTTTGCAAAGCTGCAGCATGGGAATGCAAAACAATTATTTCTTCTTTGCCTTTCAGTGTCCAGTTCAGGAGAAGGCTATCCGGAGGCTCCATGCAGGCAGCCAAGCAACGACTGCAGGGACAGCAACTCCGTGTGCGCCCAGGGAATTTGTAAATGCAACCCAGGGTACTACGCAAGAGAAGGACAGTGCTGTGAGTATTCCTGATCTTCTTACATTCGGCACTCCCATTTTTTCGACTTTCAATAGTGTGGGCGCATGCAGTCAGACTTAGAGCTCGTTGACCAAGCAAAGGAACCCTGCAGCACAATGCAAGAAGCAAAAGACTGGCCTGTTTGTTTCAGTTCCACAAAAGAGCTCTGGGTCCAGATGCCAGCAAAACAGAGAATGCAAGGATGACAACGCGCTGTGCGTGAACAACGTCTGTGAATGTTCAATTTCCTTTTACAATCGAAACGGCGTTTGTGGTACGTTGACAATGGTACACTGAACAATTCCTTCTTTCGTCTCCATGCAAGCTGAAAATCCAGAACTTCAGAAATTAATGTTCTATCCCTTTATCAGAACCGAAGGGAATCTACAACAGCCCCTGTTTGAATGATTACTCGTGCTCTGACACGAACACTGCCTGTCGTCAGAAAGTGTGTCTCTGCGCCAGCAACTACTACCGACGACAAAACCTCTGCGGTGAGTCAACTTGCAAGACCTCTCTCTCTCTCTCTCTCTCTCTCTCTCTCTCTCTCTCTCTCACACACACACACACCGCGAGCGAGCGAGCGAGAGAGAGAGAGAGAGAGAGAGAGAGAGAGAGAGAGAGAGCGAGCGAGAGAGAGAGAGAGAGAGAGAGAGAGAGAGATAGAGAGAGGACATTTACTTTTCCTGGGATAGCAATGAACCTGTTAACTACGCAATTTTCGTGTTGTTTGCAGCTCCCAAGATCAACTTGGGTGGATCTTGCACGGACATTGACATCTGCAACGACACCTACGCAGAATGTATCAACTTCAAGTGTTCATGCAAGGAAGGAAGCAGCGAGATCGACGGATCCTGCAGTACGTGTCATTCACCTGAGCTTGACTTTTTGTTGTAAAAACGTTACCCATGTCAGTTTTTCGCCGACGCCCGACGCGCTGCTGACGCCAGAGTGCTGCTGTTGCAGCTCGTCCGATTGGCGGCGGGCCTCAGTCGTGCATGGCGGACATCGCGTGTCAGGATCCCAACAGCTACTGCATCAACAACGTCTGCGTCTGCAAACTCAACTACTTCCTCAAGAACTCCGTCTGTGGTAGGCACCAACAATGTCTCTCGGAATAAACGAGAAGTGAAGATCGGTGACTTTTGCACGAATTTTGCCTATTTGTTTGCTTTCAGAACCTGAGATCCCGCTGAACTCCGCGTGTGCCTTTGGAGACGTTTGTGCTGACAACAACGCGGCCTGTCGAGGTTTGACGTGCCTCTGCAACGACAACTACTTCCAGAAGTATGGCGTCTGCTGTGAGTGTGATCAGGTCTTCTTTTTCTGAAATGGGAATGGAATGAAACACTTGAAACAAAATTGACCTCGCCATCGAACGTCCTCTCTCTACAGCAATCAAAGGAAAGCTGGGCACTCCATGCCTGGACAACAACGTGTGCACTGACGCCAACACAGTGTGCAGCGGAAACATCTGCGTCTGCTCGGAAGAATCCTTTGACCAGGAGGGCTTGTGTGGTAAAGAATCATGCAATACGACAGTGCGTTCAACAGAATTCTGCAGGATTATTCTTTCTTGGGTTTTTTCTCTAACTTGTTGCATTTTGCTCAGTACCAAAGAGCAAAGTTTCAGACCCGTGCACAGCGAGTGAGAACTGTCTGGACAGCAAGGCCGTGTGTAGAGAAGGCAGATGTGCCTGCAGCATCGGATATGTTCCTGGACCTCTCGGCCGATGCGGTGAGTTGTTTGTTTTTGCTATGCGCCAGCCAAAGCAATCTGTCTCAACGCAAACAAGGAAAACACAAAAAGATATTTTTGAAATTTTTCAAAATCAACAATTGATGTTTTCAGTGTCGGGCGGGCAGGACGGAACCCTGGATGCCCCGTGTCTTTTGCCTGGATCGACATGTCTTGTCCAGAACTCTTACTGCAACCAAGGCGTCTGCAAATGTCGATTGGAGTATTTTGAGAAGAATGGAGAATGCGGTAAGACTTACCCCATGGCATCTTCCATGTCTGGAACAGGATACAAAATCGGGTGAGTTTGTGGATATGATTGTTGTGTTGGGTTTTTTTTTCAGCACCAAGAATAGAGCTGGGCCGACCCTGCTCGATCGGGGAATTCTGTTTGGATCAGAACAGCGATTGTACAGACAACATCTGCAGTTGCAAAGTTGGATTCTCTGTCACCAATGGAGCGTGCGGTGAGAGGACAAGACGATCTTATTCATTCAAAACGCGTTACAGGGTGAAATGCTCTGCTGGAAATAAATGGTTCACTATCTTATTTTGTAAATTTCAGTTGGAAAGGGTCAGTTGGGAGACAAGTGTTTGCCTGGCAATGCCTGTGACAACTACAATGCCGTTTGCGTCAACGGGAACTGCATATGTCACGAAAACTTTTATCCAAAGGATGGAAAATGTGGTAAGTGCACAAAACTAAATGTGCAACACTCTCGTGATCAGGCTCTTTGGTGAATTTAAGACGTTTTGCCGCAGGCTTTGAGTTTGCTCTTTCGCTTCAGAACCTCGAGGCTACTACCAGACGCCGTGCCTGCCTCCCCGGCAGCGCCGCTGCGTGGAGCCGAACACGGAGTGCGCGCAGGACTGGTGCGACTGCGACTCCGACGCATTCGAGAAGGGCAGAGCGTGCGGTGAGTGTGCGCCCGATGTGAGATCCACTTCCCTTCCAAAAAGCTGTGAAAGAGTGCTTGGCTGGAAATTTGAATTTGCATTGTGCCAATCCTGCATCAGATTGTTTTTCTGGATTTTAGTTGCCAAGATACCATTGGGGGAAAGTTGCACAACGGCAGACGTGTGTAAAGATGTGATGGCGCTGTGTCGCAGCGGAATCTGCAGCTGCATGGAAGGATTTGTTGTGAACAATGCCGTGTGTGGTGAGAAAGAGAACCGTTTCTGAATGCTGATTTGACATTCGTGTTTCACCCGAGTCGCAACGAGGATAATTCCCTCTGAACATTCATTTTTCCAGTGAGGGGAGACGGCGGAAGTCAAGGCAGCTTGGATGGACCTTGTCTTGGCAATGTTTGTACACAGAGGAACACCTTCTGTAACCAGGGAATCTGCAAGTGCACAGCAGACTTTTTCGACAAGAATGGAGTTTGCGGTAAGTTTCACCCTTCGGGTAGGGTTTGTGAATTCCAACAAGACGCAACCGTGTGGTCAAGTGGAAAAACTCTGGACTTTATACATTGCAGTGAGTAAGATCCCGACAGGACAGCCTTGCTCCGCCGGAGAGGTCTGTCAGGATCCACACGGCATTTGCGCTGGGACTTGTCAGTGTCACCGGAACTACTACCAGGCCGAAAACAACACTTGCGGTGAGATTTACACAGACCGAAACAGACTGTTCACTGTTTGTGTCCCCTGAAATGTGAACAAGTAGTCCGGTAGTGGGGACCTGATGGTCGTGGACCGTCTTGTCGTCCTGTCATATGTCACAAGAGGGCGCTAAAAAAACTTTGGGAGGCAATGGCCAAGGTGGCAGGGGTAATGGCCCAGCAGGGATTAGAACTTGGGTTATGGCCCAAGCCGAGGGGGCCAAGGGTTCATGGGGAAGGGAGGAGTGGTCAAAGTGTTGACAGGTGCACACATGAATGTGACTGGTTTTCAAGCCATTGCTTCACCCAGATGGCCTGCTACCGCGACCATCAATGAGCACAGCTCTGTCATTTTGAACAGTGGCGAAGGGAGGTCTGCGGCATCCGTGCCTCCCGGACGGAACGTGTCTCGCCAACGACCTCATCTGCAGAGATCGCACCATTTGTTTGTGCAGAGCGGGATTCAGTGACCTGGGAGGAACCTGCAGTGAGTGTGTCCTCTGCTTTGCGCGGTTGACGGCATAGTTGGACAAATCATTGACGCTTTCACAAACGAACTGAGTAAAACGTTGTTATGGAAAGCTGTCAGTGAATCTGTGCTTCAGGACAAGGCCCCTCCATTGACTTTCCGGACACTGTGCCGGCCACTGCTCCACTCTTCGGTCCCTGCTCGTCGGAGAACCTCTGCATGGATCCCAACGCGCAATGCATCAACGGAACGTGCCTGTGTCACAACTCCTACTACCACAAGGATGAAATGTGCAGTAAGTCTATTTCAGTATCAAACTAAAAAAACAGACAGAACTGACGTGAAGATAAGGGAGAGTGAAATAATATGTGACAACATTTTGATCTGCTGAGTTGCTGAGTTCTTGTGATAAAATGCTGTAAAACCTCCCGCTCTTTGTTTCAGGACCAAAAGGAGAATTAAATGCGCCATGCCTGTTTGCTTGGGCCTGTTTGGATCTCAATGCCTTCTGCAGTGGTGAAACGTGCAAATGCAGGAGGGCTTTCTACGAAAAGAACGATGTTTGTGGCAAGTATAAAACAACACCAAGATATTGTATTCCATTCGGACAACGTCGCCGTCAATTTTCGCGTGCAAAAGGTTGTCAAACACAGAGCGTTTTCTCTCCAGTGCGCAAACTGAAGGCAAACGACGCGTGTGAGCGCGAGGACGTCTGTGGAGATCCTCACGCCAGGTGCGACTCGGGCCTGTGCAGATGCGTGCCTGGCTACTCTGTTGTGGACGGAGTCTGCGGTGAGATCACAACTCCACCACTGCTGTGGGCTCTCTTGTACATATTCTCTGTGCAACAACAATCAGTGTCCATGTTCAATGTCGTCAGTTGTGTTGTCATTTGTCAGTTGATGGCTTGTTCAGATTTCGTGTGTCTCTCGCTTTTGGGGGTCCAGAATGTAGAGAGTAGTTTAGATGGGACCTTGATCTTGATTTTGGTGCAGGGAAGCGGGGTAGTGTTGGTGCTCCATGTATGGCCGGTGGAGGGTGTCACAGTGTGAACACGACCTGCAGAAAGGGGCTCTGTAACTGCAAAGATGGCTTCGTTCTGACCAACGGACAGTGTGGTGAGTGCCATAGATCTTGCTATCGCGAAACAAGCCTTTCTTTCGGAATCGATATTGGTCCATTGACTTTTCAAGCAACAAATCTACTCAGGGCGCAATGTTGACAAAATGCGTGATTTTTACAGTGCAACGAGTTCCGCTGAACCGCCCGTGCACCCTGGATGACATCTGCATGGATCAGAACGCAGACTGTTTCGGTGGCTACTGCGTGTGCAGACCGACGCATTACGAGCGTAACAGGGAGTGTGGTGCGCATCAAGCGTTGTGCTACGTGGGCTTCAGAAAATGCTGGGTATTCTGGTAACTGTTTTCTGACAACAGTTTTGTTCATTGTGGTTTCAGCACAGAGAGGGAAGCTGAACACCCCCTGCTTGCCGAGCAACGTGGACGGAAATGGCTGCACCGACAGCAACACCCAGTGCCTCGCCGGGAGCTGCGTCTGTGCGGACGATTACTACGAAAAGAAGGAAGCATGCAGTAAGATCAAGTCACGTCTTTCACGCACCCCTGTTTGGGTAAAGTTTCCAAAACTAAATTTGATATTTTGTCACTTCGCAGCTCCAAAGATTGCCCTCACGTACGCGTGCTCGGTTTCGGAAGACGATCAGTGTCTCGATCCGAAGTCGGAGTGCAGGGCTGGCAGGTGTCAGTGCGTCAGAGGCTTTTCAAACAAGGACAACGTTTGTGGTGGGTGTCCTGGACTTGTCTGCTCTTTTGTTGTCCCTAAAAAAATGACACCGACCGAATTTCTCAATTCACAACTTTTTTTTCTGTTCTCACCATCAGCTCGTGAAGGATCTCCGGGATCTATCTGGTCACTGTGCAGAAATGGAACGACATGTTCGGATGTGAATGCTCATTGCCAGAAAGGCATTTGCATGTGTCGCGACGAATTCTTTGAAAAGGCTGGAACCTGCAGTAAGTCCACCCTGCCATTTTGTGGTCAACGAGCAAGTCAGCTTTTGTGACCCCTGGATGATTAAAATAAACTGGTTCGCACCTGCAGCCCCCATGCTGAGCATTGGTTCGGGATGCGGAACCGGGGACCAGTGTTGGGATCCAAATGCGATGTGCTTGAATGGTCAGTGCCAGTGCAAACCGACGCATTACTCCACAAATGGAAGGTGTGGTAAGTGAACACTCGAAGACCAGCCAAAGATCTGTGCTGCACATGCCAATGAGAACATCCTTGTTTGTGATCTGAAATGGAAGCTGTTTTATGCAGAGTCAAAGGGCAAGCTTGGAGCGCCTTGCTACGCCAATGCCATCTGCTTTGACGCCAACTCCGTCTGCACCCGAGACACCTGTCAGTGTCGAAGCAATTTCTTCAACAATCGAGGCTATTGTGGTTTGTACTCTTGTTGGCTTGTTTTGGGATTTTGTGTTCTCTGACTCTGGCGATGACATCAGCCTTGTTAGAGTTCACGCACACTTGGTATTTTTAACTTCAGTACCACTGGCTGGAATAGCGGCCTCCTGCACTGTGAATCAAAACTGCCGGCACGCCAACGCTGTGTGCTGGAAGGGACAATGCCTCTGTCAAAACGGTTTCTATGAAAGGGACTCCAGATGCAGTACGTGTTCCAGCACAATACCAGCACTCCATGCACACTCCATATCAGGTCTCACGTGTTGCAGTTTTCTGAGCAACCCGGTCTTTGCTTTGTTGCTTGCAGTCAGCATGGTGGCCCTGGATAGAAGCTGTCTCGCCAACCCCGTGTGTCTGGACGACAACGCTCAGTGCTCCAGCGGGACCTGCAGTTGCAGAGAAAACTTTGAAGTCAGAGGGAGATTCTGCAGTAAGAACTCTTGTCGCACCAAATTCAAGTCAACCTTCAACTAATCTGTGTGAGATGTGGATCAATGCTCGTGCCGTACATCACTCGAAAGTCATTTCCGTTTTTTAGTGTCTTCGGATGAACCTGGAACACTGTACGCGCGCTGCGCTGTTGGAAACATCTGCACCGCGAGAAACGCAATGTGCATCCAGGGGCGATGCGTCTGTCCTTCCCAGTATCATCCCTTGCTTGGACAGTGTGGTGAGTGATTTCTCCTTCGCTCAACATGCAGACATTTTTCATTCAAAACACGATGTTCTCTGGGTTACGAATGATCCTTACTGAGATTCTCTGTGTTTCTAGTCCGCAGAGTGCGGCTGAATAACATCTGCGAGGCTGGAGACCAGTGCATGGACCTGAACGCTGTCTGCAGGAACGGAGCCTGCAGCTGCCAGGCCGGCTACTACGACAACCAGGAACGATGCGGTAGGTTTGTCCTGAAACTTTTTATGTTTCAGGAATTTCAAATTTGACACTCAGTTGAGTGCAAACCCTGGGAACCTGGGTGCCATTGTTTCATGCCTGTTTTTTGTTTCAGTTCCTCTGGGTACGATCAACGCGCCCTGCCTGTACGGAATGATGTGTTTCCCCCTCAACTCGCAATGCAATAACGGATTCTGCCTCTGCAAAGCTCAGCACTACTTCACGCACGGAGTTTGTGGTAGGTGGACATATCAGTCCAGTTTCCAAAACAAAAACAAACACTGTTGAAGTTGCACTGAGATCCATCTTTGCACCTTTGAAAAATATACCGAAAGCTCCTACTTTCTTCACTCAGTTCCCAAGTTGAGACTGGGTCACAGGTGTGAGATCGGAGACGTGTGCCACGACGAAAACGCTCAGTGCAAAGGCGGCCACTGCACCTGCGCCGAAGGATACCTGGACTCCAGCGGCAGATGTGGTGAGAAGCGCGCGGCCTGTTCTTTTCAAAACCTGCACACGTATACAAACCCAGGACTTTTCCTAGGACAGTGTATTCAATGCTCGCCTTCTTTCTGCAGTGAAAGCCGTCGGGGTTGGAGGGCAGTGCGCGATTGGAGACGTGTGCACGGACGGGAACTCCGCCTGTCTCGGTGGCTTCTGCAGATGTCTGCTCGGCTTCGAACAACGGAACCAAGCTTGCAGTAAGTTTTCGAACGTATTTTTGCAAAGTCTTTCGTACCGGTGTTTGTTTGTTTGAATGGGCCATCACTTCATTTGGTGCCATTCACAGTTCCTCCACCACGGGCTCAGAAGGAGGGAAGTTTGCACGGACCGTGCCTTGCGAACGGAGGTTGTTCCTACCCGAACTTAATTTGTGCAATCTCCGGAATCTGTACGTGCGGCAACATTTACTACGAAAGAGGAGACACCTGTGGTTCGTGGAGCTTTTGTGTACTTTGCGTGAGATTATAACTTTGGTGAACCCACCAAAATGCTGCGTGCTCATGTATGTTGTCTTTGCAGTTGCCAAGGTTGGACTGGGATTGCCCTGTCGCGTGGATGACATTTGTTTGGACGCAAACGCGATGTGCATGGCAGGGATCTGCACCTGCATCAGCACTTATTTCAACAGGGGCGCAACCTGTGGTTGGTATCACAACTGTTTTGTTGAGCTGGATGTTTCCTCAGTTTAGCGTTATCCAATTCACTGTCGTTTCGTTCTCTTGCAGCACCGAAAGTTGAGCTTGGAGACTTTTGCACGGCACAGGATGTGTGTGCTGACGAGAACGCCTATTGCTTCAGAAGCAGATGCACATGCATGTCTTCCTACTACCTCAAAGCCGGACAGTGCTGTGAGAACCTTCACAACTTCTGTGTCAAAACTGTTGGAACTCATAACTGAGCGTTTTGGACAATGTTGAAAGGCAAAACTTTTTTCCAGGGCAAAAGACTGGTTTGATGGAGCCCTGCACCATTGGAGACGTTTGTGTTGATATCAACGCGCAGTGTCGAGGTGGTTACTGTCAATGCATGGGCAATTTCCAAATCATTGGAAACCGATGTGGTGAGTTTGTTGGAGAACACCGAGTGTTCATTTGTCCCTCGGTAAAACTGGTTCAACATTGAAATTTATTTTCACCTGCTTGCAGTTGATCTTGGTGGATTCGGTCAGGCGTGCCTCGCAGACGGCACTTGTCGAGGCAGCAATTTGCAATGTTTCAACGGAACCTGTGCTTGCCAGCTGGGATTCAGCTATTTCAACGGAGGATGCAGTGAGTTTTGCAACGCATTGTTCAGCATGAATGCAATGGTCTTTCTGCGCGCCTCTCTTCCGAAAATTGAACATTAAGAAATACTTTGACACTTAAACTCCGCAGTTCAAGGGTCCGGAAGGCTGGGGCACGTGTGCAGCAGCAGTTTCAGCTGCAACTATCCGAACGCAGCCTGTGTGCGGAATCGGTGCGACTGCGCCGCTGGCTTCGTCGCAGTCGGTGACGTCTGCAGTGAGTTGTTCGTTTCTGCATAAAGAGAGTTTTCAAAATGCACTTCAATATCTGGAGGGTAACTTGACATTAAGTTGACCGTTTCAGCGGCTGAATTGACGATCGGAATGGTGGGAATGCCGTGCACGGCGCAGGGATTCTGCACGACGCTCAACTCTCGCTGCGACAGCGACAGCAACATCTGCGTCTGTGATCAAGGCTTCATGGTCGAGGACAATGCGTGTTGTGAGCACACGAATGCGCTGACACTGACATTGACGTTCTCGTTTTCGACGTCAAGCCACAGAAAAGAGTTATCTCTGGCCAATGAAGTCCCCCTGTTGACAGATGTTGTCTTGTTGCAGTGCCCAGCATTGGGGTGGTTGGCTTCCAGTGCCTCCCGCGAGAAAACACTTGTTTCTCTTCGTGGGCTTCGTGTGTGGCTGGTGTGTGCAGGTGCCACAGTGGATACGTCACCAGAAACTACCGATGCTGTGAGTAAACACACGGTTCAGCGAAGGAGCCTTTTGCCTTTTTGAAATAAAGCCGACAGGACTGGTAACATCGTTTGTGTCCTTTGCTGCAGACCTGGGTGTTCCCCTCGGAGGGCCGTGCATCAGGTCAGATGATTGCCTCGACTCGAATGCAGCGTGCACCGGCTCAGTTTGCACTTGTCTGTCCGGCTTCACAGAATCCGAAGGATCGTGTTGTGAGTTTTTCGTGAAAGCATTTGAACGCCCTCTGTTCTTCACTACAAGGGCAAGAAGAGCCTGAGACAGCGCTTCTTTTGTTGCAGTGGCGGTGGCTGGCTCGACAGGGGGAGGCTTCTGGGGATTCTGGCACGAGGAACCGTGGCTCCGTGAGTTCAGAAGAAGCAACGCTTCCTGTTGTCCACCTCCCAAAGGAAACGCTTATGAGCAGTTGATATTGTTCTCGTAACTTATTTGCAGTGATTCTTCTGATCATCCTGGCTTTACTCGCCCTGCTCCTGCTCCTGTGTTTGCTCCTGTGTTGTTGCCTGTGGTGCCTGAGAAGGTAGAAACAACATTCTGAATCCATCTGTGACGTGAAACCTCACTCAGAATCGATTAGACTTGGCTGAAACAACGACCTTTTTTCAGGAGACACATGCGAACCTATGTTGAGGAAGACAGCTATGACAAGAACCTGGTGGAGATGGATTCTCGAGCGGGCTCGATTCACGACGTCAGCAAGTACAACAACCAGCAGCTGCAGGACGCCAACAGAGTTCAGAACAACTACTACACCAGCGTCGAGAAGAAATCCGAAATACATCATCACATCATAGACCACGGAGACACTGACTCAGGTACCTGGCATCCGCGTGTGCTGTGTGTATTCTTGGATTTGTTCAACAGAAACCACAAAGAACCACAATGCAACTTTGTGTGCGGACAAACACAATCCAGTGTGTTTCCCATTGTCCAGGTGCCGAGATGTACAGTCTCGACGAGCTGCCGAGAGTGAGCAGCCTCAACGACGAAGAGGTGCACAGTCTGGACAGCGAGATCCTGGATGCGGAGGAGACTCACTTCACTGACACCTCCGACCTGGATGTGTCCGGCTCCACCGGTGGCAGATACCGCAAGCACCACAGGTCAACACCAAATTTGGCACTTTGGAGTCAGGTCACAAAGAGTGAGTCAGTCAACTCATGAAGTTCCGAAAGAGCATTGCGTTGTTTGTTGCAGGGTGCACCACCGAGGCCGCAAGTCGCCGCGTGATCCCTACTCTAGAGACCCGTACAGTCGCAGCAGTGAGCCCTACTCCCGGGACCCCTACGCCCGTGGACATGATCCCTATGGGAGCCGCCCCCCGAGCGACCAGTACCGCGCCCGCTCCATGTCCCCGTACGATCCCTACAGCCGCGGCGGAGACCCCTACAGGGACCGTCGATTGAGCGACGAGCGCCGCGCCTCCGCCGTCAACGCTGCCAGACGCCTGTCCAATGAACAACACGAGCGCAGTTTGTCCAGGAACGAAGAGTCTAACAGGTTCGCCTATTATTGACCTTGTCGGCACACTGCAGTACAGAACGTAGGTAGGTAGAGCAGTGTTGTTGTGATTTGCCCATAGGATGTAAAATCTTCTGTCGGTATGCGGTTGCTGAAGGCATGAAGGAAGGTACAGTACTGCATTTCATCTGTCTGCACCTCTGTTTTTTGCGGGCATGATGGATCCGTGGTTTTTGTTTTTGGATGTCTGGTTTTTGGTGAAAGTTACCAAGCAAATTTCCACCTGACACCTCCACCCTTCACAGAAACTTTGACTGACCCACTGAATAAGAACGATCGTCCTGTAGATCTACATGTACTATGTAAAAAGGCACGAAGTAGCACAAGCACCCATTCGGGTGGCGTTCTTTGAACACGACACACACAAAACTAACTGCCTTGTGGGTCAACTGCATTTGTCCGGTTTGTCCGGTGTGAAAGACTGGCTCTTACAAAGAATTGCCGTGTCGAATCCAAATCCGGAACAAAACAATTTTGGTTGCTACATTTTTTTTGTTTGAGTGTGCTCTGCTTCAAGCAGCTCGTGTCTTTTGCAGGGGTGAGAGAAGGATTTCAGTGATTTCCGGAGAAGACCCTGACCCCATGACGCCGAGCACCCTGAGACGATCGGTGAGTGCTTTCGGAGAAATTACCGTCATGCCTGTGGGAGACAACGAAGATGACGAGTTGAGAATTTCTGTGGATGAGGAAATCAGTACGAGCAGATACTGAGATTCTCGTTGTTGACATCGTTGCCAAAAAGGGCGTGTGTTGTTTCTTTTTGGTCAAACTTTCAGTTGAAAACTGTCAGGGAGTGTGGTGTGAAGAATGAAATCACAGAATGTTGTGTTGTGATGCAATCAATTTCATATTCCCGAAGAAAGTTCCCATACTGATGTTTGAATCTTATTCTGTCGTTGTATGACCAGTTGTAGATGTAGTTTTCAGTGAAGTGTTTAATTTATTGCTGACCGACTTGCTTTCCTGCATTTGAGAATCACGTAAACATTTGAACCAGGCACTGAGGTTACGCTTGCTATGCCACGATGTACACTGTTTTACATAATTTTGTATTTTTGTACTTGCGTAAATCCCAACGTATCTGACGTGACAGTTTCTGTAAATATTTTACTGGATAAATAAACTCCATTTTGCTAAACGGTGATGTTACATTCCGTTCCAACGTCCAACTCACCCGAGGGACATTCTTTTCGACAGCCACCACCATGGTGAGCTCGTAGTTCTTTTGATAAACAATAATAAATTATCTTCCTCGGGCCATTCCAAAACCAGTTATTTTCCTCTCTTTTTTGTCGAGTGTGGTCATTGTTTTAGTGTCATGCCAGGATTTTTGCTCGTTTTGCCACAAGTTATTTACAAATGGATATTACTTTTTTAATGATACGAGAAATTTCACCAATGTACATCACCCAAATTTCGTCCGGTCAACTAATGATGGAGTCACAAAACACGTTGCATTTTGCTGTGAAGCGAGGAAAGGTGGATCTATCATGGAAAGAAAATGCGATCAAAATCAGGTTCGAAATCTGAATGATGGGGCCCCATGCTGCATTTATTTTGGCCTTCTATGCTGGATATCTCCAATTCTGTGTGAAAGGTAGGGACAGTTTTTGTTCACGTTACAAACTGAAACACACAAAAAGCGAACAACTATTCAGAGGCACTCCTGTCCGAGACGTACGTCTTGCAATTTAATATCTTGTTTCTCCACTGTTGCCTTTTTCTGTGTTTAAGCGCTTGAAAAGGGAGGCTGTGTTGGGCAGAATATCACTTTGGAATGTCCTGAAGGCGAAAAGATCAACGTGGAGGGAGAATTGTACGGTCTTCCTGCCTCCAAGAACACCTGTGCGCCGGCAGAAGGAGACATCTGTGTCATACCAAGCCACAGCCATGGAAGTGCAGTCAAAGAAGTATGTCCGTTGCACGTTATTTCTCGAACCAAATCCCTTCATTGAGAGAATTCACCACAAAAAGTAAACGTTCTCTTTTGTGTACATTGCTTTTGATGTGTACAGCTTTGCAATGGACATCAAAAATGTAGCTTCACAGTTACTGAGACAAGGATTTGTCTTGGAAAGGAGCAAGAAACAACTTACCACTTCATCAAGTACCAGTGCATATCAGGTGATGTGACCTGTATCCACTTTCCTGATCCTCATGCAAGCATGAAACTCTTTGCGAAAGTCCGTGCTTCTGGTCTTTGCAACCCAGTTGTGAACGATTTGCCCTGGTTTTGTTTGTCCCGGGTTGAGTTCTTTTCTGGTGTTGACAACGTTTTCCCTTCTTACACCACCCCTGACAGGTGACCTGCTGATGAGTGTGTGTCAGAATGCGGAGTGGAACCTCTTCTCCGGGTACCTCACCTCGCCACTCTACCCAACCTCCTTCCCGGCCTCCAAACAGTGCGCGTGTACCTTGGGTACCAAAGATGGCAGCATGCTGACTCTGAGAACCCTGGAGTTTCACATTCCTTACAAAGACAAATGCAGGTAAGAAGTGTTCAATGCTCAAATTAAAGGTGCGAAACAAATGTTGTGCGGCCAGCTGTCTGAAAGTCATCCTTTCATGTTTCTGTTGTTCTTGTGGAGAAGTGGAGGTGGCAAATCTCCGAACAGAGCATCAGAACAACGTTTGAAGAGTTTGACCACCCATTCTTAACAGCTTATTGACGAGATGTTCAACTGTCACACGACAGAAACTTTTTGAGTGTGGCAAGTGATGACACTGGGGAACAACTGCTGTGCGGAAAAGCCTACAGAATCTTTACTGGTCGAGAAGTTGTGATCACCTTCAGCACGATAACAGCTGCTGCGAAAGGCTTCCTGCTTCTGTATGAAGGTTAGAGAAAGTGTGGATTTTACACACCCATTTCCCAAGAACCTTCCTTCAGAAACGGTGACATGTTCATTTCTTTCACAGCCACTGCAGCAGAGGGACTCATCACTGTGAGATGTTCAGACTCGTCGCCTGGAAAATATGCATCGTCCACCATGCCAACCAGGGAAACGACTACAGAGGCAGACTTGCCAACCACCAAGATTGCACAACAACTCGCCTACATTGTGGAACTCATCACCAAAAAACCAAGCACTACTCGCAGTTCAGTGAACTTGCTCAACATGTTCAAAATGGCTGTGACAACAACGGTTGAGAGCATCCCCACAAACACCACACCTGTCTCCTCCACGGACCGAGGCAACACGACACAAAACGCCTCTGTGGCTGAATCTGGCTCATTCAAAGTCGCCACGAGTGTTGAAACGACAACACAGGAAATTATCACTTCCACCATTGATGTCAACTTGAAACTCCAGACGGTGTCTGGATGCTTTGGAGATATTGTCCACTTCCACTGCGCGGTAAGAAGTTTCCCTGGATGTCTGGACCTTATTCAGATGAAACAATAGGAGGGTACGAATGATCTGCGCTTCTCTCTGGCCTGTGGTGTAGATCTTCACCCAGACCCATGTCAACACAAAAACAAAGTTTTCTGTTGTTTCAGGAAAACGCGATGATTCGTGTGGTGGACGATCTGTACGGATACGCCCCTGGGAACCGCTGCACGCTCGAGCCAGGCGACTGTGTGGTTCACTCTGCTGGACAGAGGTCCATCGTCAGCCAGATCTGCAGCAGCAAGTCCAGGTGTCGGGATCTCATCATCACCAGACAGCATTGCAACGACAGGGTCACTTCATACCAGCAGATCACCTATGAATGTGTCCCCAGTAGGTCTCGCTTGCAAAATTCCACGAAATTGATTCGTTGTCACATAACTGAGATATCTCTCGTAATCTGCTTCTTTGTTATTGTTGCAGCCAGGTCATTGCTCAGCATCTGTCAAAGGTTGGCTGTCAGGATGACATCCGGCTATGTTTCCTCGCCAAATTTTCCAGAGCAGTATCCGAAGAATCTGAGTTGTTCCTGTTCCTTGCAAGCTGAAGCTGGAAAAGTGAGAAGCCCCGCGCCTTTTTTTGCCAGTGTCTCATAAAGACGAAAAATTGCTCGACCCTGATTATTCTCAACTCACTCTTTGTGATCCCTAATTCTGTCGTGATCCGCAGGTGAAACTGGTAGTCGCACATTTCTCACTTCATGATGATTCCCCGTGCAAGGACTGGGTACAAATTGAGACAGACACGGGAAAGACCAGAAAGATGTGTGGCACTCAACACGGAACATTTGAATCTTCCTTTGTTTCACTGCGTTTTCACTCAGACCACACAAAAAGCAAGCAAGGCGTTTGGCTCTACTTTACAGGTGTGTCACACTTTCGTTATTCGAAAGAGGTCTTGCGTGCCAGTCGAGTCCAACAATGTTCAATTTTTCATGAAAAAAACCTTGCCACTTTCTAAAGGCTCTGCTGCTTCTCTGTATTTTCTCAGGGACAAACAACTCATCTGTATTCTTGGCTTGCAACGTTCCAATGGAAGAATATTTCACACCTGACTTGTCAACAGCAGGACGTGAAGCGACAGTGAGCCCAAGTTCCAAGCTCATCGCCATAGCGGGTAAAAACAACAAAGGCACCACGGTCAGCGATTTCAATCGCGTTGATCCCAAGGAAGCAACTCCAACAGCCGGTGGAGAATCACCAACGACAAAAATACCTGCAGACAAATACCAAGAACACGTTGACACAATGCAAAACGAAGCAGTGATAAACGAGCACTTTGTAAAACACAAAAAGAAGCAAAAGACTGAAATTAAAACAAACCTCGATGAAGCAGATGATCATTCCGAATTCGAGATGATCGAAACTTTCGTTGAAGAGGAAGAGTGGGTGGAAAGATCTGACGTGAACAAAATCAGCGGTGCATCATCCACTGCCGAGACGGACGGTCATAGTGATGTCAAGGAAGGAGATTTGCAACCCAAGCCAACCAACAGAGACAAATCCTGGTTTGACCCTGAACAGAACTCAAAGCCAGACAGTTATGTGAATGGCAAGACCAGAGTTCACACCAGCGGAAAGAACCTGCCCTCAAAAACAGTGATGAAGCCAGTATCTACTGTCAGAGCAAACAGCACTGACACCACACACCGATCAGCAGCAGCGAGACACTCTCAACACCTCCACCTGTGGGTCCTCCACCTATGGGTTCTTCTTGCTGCAGTGCACTTTTGCACCTTGCAATAAAAACTGAATAAATCTGGTTTTCTTTGCTTTGTGTTTGTTTTGTTATTTTTGCAGCTGTTACAAAGCACAATCTTTGATAGTTATTCGAAGAGTCCCACGCACTCACGGGTTCTGCCATCTGGCAGCCGGGTCTCCTCCTGTATTGTTTTTTGGCATAGGTAGGTTAGTTTTGAATGAACCGACACCCCACGAACAGAATGGATCATTACCCGACAATTGCAAGATTGACGACGTGAAATTACGGGGGACATCATCAAGAAGTTTTCTCGTTTCTTTGGACACAAATACGATCGAAAAAACAATGTTCGAGTCAAAATTTCTGGGTCCATGTGAGCTCTTTGTCCCCAAGACCTTCCCTTCCTTCAAGCTTTCCCTTCCCTCAAGCATGAAGTTGGTTTTACACACTGCAGACAAAAAGAAAACAGATCAGCATCTCAGATATTCTTGTGTTCTTGTGCCAAATCTTCACTCTAATTTCGCAACAGAAAGAACAAGCAGCATACAGTTCTCAAGGCAACTGCTCGTACGAAGTCGCAATTGCTGTTGCTCTTCCATCATCAGCCAATCAGCCAAAGCCTTGAAAGGGTTCTGTGGTGCTTCCAGAATCAGACCAGGACACCCTGACCTGATCTTGAAAGGCTTCCAACCTTCAAACGCCCAACTTTCCTTTCAAGTCGTGTATGGCCAAACTTCAACTCCAAGATTTTGACACATGAAAGCAAATATAAGTGCGGGGGTACGATATGGAGCCCTGGGCTCCAGGCCCCAGGCCCCAGGCCCCAGGCCCCAGGCCCTAGGCCCCAGGCCCCAGACCCCAGACCCCAGACCCCAGACCCCAGACCCCAGACCCCAGACTCCAGACTCCACACCCCAGACCCCAGACTCCAGACTCCACACCCCAGACTTCAGGCACCAAGCACCAAGCATCAGGCACCAGGACCAGGCACCAGGCACCAGGTACCAGGCTTCAGGCTTCAGGCTTCAGGCTTCAGGCACCAGGAAGAACATGTTTCAAACCTCGACAATGAAGCGTGGTGTGACAAGCCCTACAAATAACCTGAGAGTTTTCCTTGGTCTCTGCAGATTCCGGGCACCGAGGCTGATTTTGTGCAGGGGTACGTGCCGTGAAAGAGAAACAACAGGACAAGGCAAAAATGAATTCCTCAGATCTGAACAGAAAGGTACGTTTTTTTCCTTTCAAGTTCACATTGACACAAACAAAATTCAAACAACAATGCAATCTTCCTTTTCCACTTCTTTTACTTGTCAAACAAACACGAAGACAAAAACCATGTGATGTTTGTGGGTGACTTCAACGCTGAAATGAAATTTCTTCAGATGTCGGCCGAATACGAATACAGCTTTCAACTCCATTCACTGACATTTCTGCAACGCAGAACAAGAAGAGGTTTCTTGATTTTGACAAGTGAAACAAGGATATGTTGATGCTGTGTGAAAATCTTTGTGAACAGAGGAAAGTTGCTGCCGTGTACCGATGCTCACTAAAAGAAGTTTCAACCTTGTTCTTCGAACAACACAACAAACCATGTTGGGATGCTGAACTTTCCCACACAACAACAAAAAACAACAATTCTCAAACGTTTGTTGTGGTTCTTTGGCACTGAAAAACGAAGTGATTGCAATCGTGTGGTGGCAGATCAAACAGCGCGTTCGAGTGCAAGAAGGACGTGCGGTGCCACCCGGAATTTGACCACTCCTCTGGCCGACAGTCAGAAAAAGAATGCTCGCGTGGCAAACAAAGAAAAATTTGAACAAAACGTTTTATCAAACCACCTGAGCTGAAAACGACTGTGCACCACAAATGAAGGAAGGAACTTCGGAGCTATGAAAGGAAAAATACAAGTGGAACTGCCCTTGGGAAAAAGTCAAACAACTGTCTGTCAACATTTTTGTTCAAACTCTGGAGAGGTTCCACTGTACCTGCGGGCGATGTTCGTGCAATTGGACCCGACATACGCTGGTGTAGAACGTGGAACTGCAAAAAAAAACCCTCCCAACTGAACAAACTGTGACTTCAGTTTTTGCACCGCGGACGTGAAAATGGAACTGAACTTGCTGCAACTGAGACACCAAACGGCTTTTCCATTCAAACGTACTTTGATAAACTTTGGAGAATGCACATCACTGTGTTGTTGTGGTCAACCCTGCTATGACTTACGGTTCTCCATGGCCCAGGGTCAGTCTGTAGTTGGCTGCTATTGTTTAAAGTTTTGCAAAACCGAGTACATGTGGGTGCACATTGGTTGCGCTCGCCGTTGATGTAAAGCGATGCAGACGCATCCAACCAACCAACTGAAATTTCATAAATGCCCTCGGGGAATGGTCGGATGCTTTTATGTTTGGTGACGTGGGAATAGCAAGCGGGCATTGAATCTGAAGCTAGACAATATAGTGGGCGGAATTTGGGATATTTGTTGTCCTTTTGTTCTGAGCAGAGTTGATATGTCAGTATTTGTGCATTCTTTCCTTGGATTACTCCGGTGGATAATGCCAAGACACAACAGTGCGTTTTCAATTTTCATCGGGTGAAACACACATCACAGACACACTGAAAATGGATAGGAACTGAAATGGAACCAAAGATGATATTGAAACAGCTGGTCTTCGTTCTTTCAACTGTCGTCCATATCTATTCAGGTGAGTTTTACGTACTTTGGCGGCACGACCACGGTCGAGACGCAAAAAGATGTTCTGTTGTTGGTTCTTGGATCAATGGCTTGTCCACAGTCAACAGCCCCAAGATCTGTCAAATCTGAGTGAATCTTCTGGTGTACTGCTGGTCTCATAGGATTGTCGTCTTGGTTGGCCAAGTCAAATTCAATCTTGATTGTTCAAAACAAAGGAAAATCTGAGTTTTGGATCATCGGCAGCATTATCAGAAACAAATACTGGATGCGATTCTTTTTTTCGTATCAGGTCAAGAAACCGGATTGCCGGATTACGTGGTGAGCGAATGTTACGGAGACATCTTCAACTTCGATTGCGGTGCTGGAAACAAGATTCGCATCAACCGCGATTTCTTCGGCTACAGCGGCGACGAATCGTGTCGCTACAGCAGAGGCGACTGCATCATATCCAACCCCAAGTCCAACAGGTGTGTGCGCGTGACCCCAATGCAGAATCTTGGTTCCGTTTTGTGATGACTGGGTTGTTGAGGAAAAGCCCTTTCAAAAGAAGGATCTTTGGCGTTTCTTCCCACCTTGCTCCATCAAGAAAATGTTCAAATTCCCAGCCTGACGGATCTTTGCACCAAACACGAGAACAAATGTGCAACAAATATCACAATTTGTTTGGTGTTGATCAAGTCGCTTGAACGCGCGTATCACTGACATGTACTCGGTTGATGGTTGTCCACCTTCTGAGGGCGTTCTTGCACAAACTGGATCAGTGCGTTGTGTCCCCGGACATGCAGGCGAAAAGGATTTTTCGATACAGCCGCCCATCACCCCAAACCCGGCTGGATGCTTTTATTGATCAGGGCATCAATCTGAACTTCCTTCACGATTCAAACCCAATGAAAACTCTGGGCAGACGGTCACTGAACTTCATGCATCAAGACGACGTTTTCCCCGAATGTTCCTGCAGGTCGCTGTCTGTTTCAGTCTCATCCACCGCTACTGCACAGGACACCGAGTATGCACCTACTATCTTGTGGAACGCAGGGGCTGTGGTGGGGCGTACTCAAACTACCAGCAAGTGGAGTACCAATGCATTCCAGGTCTGTCTGCCACGTCAAGAAGCGGTTTGGTCATTCTGCATCGTGAATCGAAGGAGTTGAATGTTACGGATCTCCGTGCTCTGTCAAGACAGTGTGATTGTTTTCTGAGCAGATACGAAAGTGACCAACATCTGCGAGACTGCGCACTACGAGACGACGAGCACGTACATCGCGTCTCCGAACTTCCCCGAGAACTACCCACCCAACGTCGACTGTCGCTGCATCGTGTCGAGCACCGACCCCGACGCCAAGGTTCCAACATGCGTCACCATTAAAAATCAATCGCGATGAGCCACTTCTGACACGACCCTAAATTCTGGCTCAGGTCCCACCCACATGCCGTTGTTGTGTGTTGTGTATCCTCGAACGTTTTTTTGATCAAACGGAACAGTGCTGTTAGTCTTCTGCTGTGCATTTGAATTGTGTCGGCGTGAAAACTGCTCACGGCCATTGTGCACTCCCGGCGAGCGTCCTTCCTTTGAAACTTGGTTGTTGTTTGCTGTCCCGCCCAAAATTTGTCATGAAAAACATTAAAATAATGGACAATGAACACTTGACAAGTCAGGACTGACACAGCTGTAATCGCTGTAAAAGGTGCATTATTGCATTGAAGCATGTTTGTGAATTGTAATTCTCGTTAATCATATAGATTGTTGATAATCGTTGGCTCCAGAAGCACAGAAGCATGATTTAATCTCAACCCCACTGATTTCTTAACTTTACCTGACGACTTCAGGTTCAGCTGGAGGTTGTGTATTTGGCGGTGAAGTACACTTGGCCCTGCAAAGACTGGCTGCAGATCGGACGAAGGCGAACCTGCGGGACGAACGTGGACCTGTACCAGGGCAGGACGATCCCCATCTCCTTCCACTCTGATAAGGACGAGAGTCACAGCGGGTTCTGGCTTCACTTTCAATGTAGGTCTTTGGTGTGTTGGATACTCCTATTTTCTCTTGTCAATATATTTGCCTGAGATGAGTTCTGTTGGAACAACATTCGTTCATTTTGTAGCCTCCAACAAAAACAGCAAGATCCTGGTGAGATGTGGCAACGCCACACAGACTCCACCTCCCCCAGTCACCCGGAAGCCTCCAACCCCGGCACCTGAAGAGCTGCTCAACACAACCACAACTTCCTCCCAGGGCAGTGAAGACCAGCAGAGCCCCATGCTTGAACCAACAACGTTGCCTCCGTCCACTGATGATGACGATGAGGACATGCGTGAACAAAACGCAGCAGAAACTGGTGTGAGAGAGTCCAAAGAGAAAGCAAACCAAGCACACCAGGATGACGACCAAGATCCACGCTCAGGCCAAGGTGCTAGCACGGACAAAGACAAAGATCACAGTGCGTATGACTCCTTGCAGCGTACTGTCCCGCCAAACCTCACATTTGGAAACATCAGAACTCCCACAGACAATGACATCTCAGTCGAAGATGACCACGCAGAAGAAACATTGTCCCAAGACAGGAATGTTCCTAAGCAAGCTGAAAATGACGCTGGTCCATTTGGACTGAAACCGAATGAGCAGGACGTGCAGGATGCAAATGAAGATGGGAAACTGCAGAACACCGAGAGGACCATTGTCCCTCCACTCCCACAACCTTCGTATGATCTCGGCAATTTCGACAACAGCGTTGAAACAGAACTTGAAAACCAGGAATTCGGTCCATCCGGTGCCAATGGAAAAGACGGATCCTTCAGAAGCAAACAGGGAAACAGTGATTCGTCACCTGCCAGAAAGTCAACATCGAACGAAGCCCCCAGTGAATCGAAATCTTCAAAGGACAAAAGTCCAGAAGATACAGACACTCGTTCAGCTGCAAACACAAACCCTGAAATTTTCCAGATTGATGACAAGAAGGAACATCAAGTGTTTGCGCAACCTCCCGTGTTTGACTCGGGCTTTTCTGAACACGACGACAGCAACGAAAAGGATTGGCCATTGTCTGAAGCCACACCGCCAACCAGTCCCAGACCGGAGGGTGCAATTCAACCTGAACGAACGCAGCAACCAAAGGAACCAGCAAAACCAGACGAACAGCGCAGCCGCGTGAACGACAACGCAGAACAACACAACGCTGTGGAGGATATTGCAGCCTTTGACCCTGTTGATTCACCCCAAAACTTCCCCGATTACTTCGATAGAAATGAAAACGACGAGTTTCAGAAGAACGAAAAGCAAGAAAACATCGGTCTGTCCCCACTGGATCCCTACAGGGACGAATTTCAAAACACTCAAATTTCTGCAGAAGACGGCGATTCCGTTCATATCCCAGACAGAAGAGAGCAGGACAAAGAACTGTGGTCAAACGAGAATCATGACATTATCCATGATCTGGAGTCCGGGAAAAATGTTCCCGCATTTCATCCGAACGAGGATCCCACTGACTGGAACCAGGACTTTGACGCCGACGTGAATCCAGTGAATTTGGCTGTGCCGGATTCTACAGGAGACAACGTCAGTTTTAATTCCAGTGTCTCAAATACAACAGGTACTCTTCCAAACCTTTTTGAATTTCAAGCGCAGAAGAAGGTACGCCAAACCAAAGCCCAAGGTTTCTGTGGCGCCTGGGTCATTGCTTCATTTGCAAATAAATGCCGAAACTGTGAGTTTTTCGGAGATCCATGTCTCAATCGTATTTCATCCAGCAGATGTCATTGTTTCGCTTTTGGCAAAGACGTTGTTTTTAAATGTGGCATTCCAGCACATTCTGGCGAAAGTGCATCTTTGCGAGTTCTTTGTTTGCTGCAATAAAAGCAGCCAAATATTTTAATGCACTGTGTTGTGAAGGGAGACGTGGCCATAAAAGTGGCACTGGTGAATAGACACCACATCGTGGCGTTCTGCCATTTTGCAAAGGTTGTCCAAAAAACTCTTTTCGTGACCCATTTTTTGTCTCTTTGTAGTTTTGACAAGACCTGCGAAAGAAAAGGACGGAGGGATCATCACACTGGGTGTGTACTAGTCTGTCTTCATAATCGCATCATACATCACTCAGCTTGGTTTGTGTTTCTATCAAAACCATCCTCTCGAGTCATGTCTGCAGGTGCAATACCCATCCGGACCAATTACTCTCGCGATCAACCTCACATAATGGGTATTATCAGTACAGTGCACAGTCTAATTTCCTGTAAGCAAAACGTACTTTTTGCCTGAGCCGATTGGACAAAAGGTCCCCAGGCCACTGGTGTGGAGGTCATTGAAAAGAATAAAGTTGATGGCCTCGGGCCAGATACGGCCCAGGGCAGCCAGTACAATGATTTAAAAGCACAGTTATGAAGGCAACCTCTGAACTGCCAAGCGACAACGCACCCAGACGAGCCGCTGAAGTTCCCGACTCGCACTTTGCCACGGCCGAAACGTGTTGTGCGTCTCACACTGCTGCAATAAAACACGAAAGGCAAAAACAGGTTTCTTCCGTTGTCTCAACCAAACTTTGTGTGCTTTGTCTGAAATTGTTGTCTGTCGCATTTGTTTCAGGACTTATCATCCTGTGTGTCTGCATTGGTGTTGGCATTCTCCTCGTCGCCTGCGTCTTGCTGGTCGTGTACTGCAGAAGGTACGCGAGAAATGTCCACGATGTTGCACCGGTCGAAATTGATAATCCTGAACTTTGCCGCAGTGGAGACCCTTCCTCAAACTCTCCATGTTGAAAGTCAATTGTCCATGCAGGAATGAGTTGACACCATTTCAGCCCAAAGTAACAAGACCTGATGTTTTTCATTTGTACAGAAAACGTAGGACAGTGAACGAAGAAACACAGACGAGCGGAGGCAACACGAAGAGCAAGAAGACGATCGTGGTGGTTGGGGTCGATCAGGACGGGGACTCCGGCCAGGGGCTCCTCGTCGTGGGCAACGGCCACGTGCACAGCGCCGCGCACGACAGGCCCCACAGGAAACACCTCGTGGGACCCCTGGAACACCCGGTCTACACTCGATCCAAACGCGCTGACAAGTCAGCCCAGATAGACTTTGACTCGGAATCAGACTATTCCGATGTCATGGTCTTTGGGCGAGATTACACTTTAGAGGACATCGAGTCCGATGTGTCCTCCATCCAATCTTCATCTTCCCCACTGAACCACAAGTGTGTGCAGGTGAGGACGGGAAGACCTTACATGACGACCACCAGGCCCAATGAACACAGTAATCACGGGCGGCACGGTTTGACAAACGTGCGGCACAACAGGCCTTTGTCGCCCGCGCGACCGCCGCCCCCGAGGCCCATGTCACCAGGAAAGCACGCGCCAGCCCAGCCCATCAAGAGATCACACGGCATCGATGACATTGTTCACCAGTTCAACCACAAGCCGTTGCCACCCAGGCGAACAACACGAAACTGCGTTGACACAATAGAGAGAAACGCAACTGTTGGTATCGATGTCAATTATATCATAAATGACATTCACGTTGAGCCTACGCACGCGTACGGTGTGCAGAGACGAAAACATTCCACGTACAGAATCAATGACAGTGACAGAGACAGTTTCACCGGCTCCGACACTGACATGGAGAGAATCAAGAGGGAGTCGCTGGCCTCCATGTCCGAACTGGCCGAGATGACCATGTCCCCGGAGAACACAATGGACGCCAAAGACTTCAACAGTGACTCCGACAGTTCTGACTGGGATCAAAGATCCGCCATCTCCATTTGAGTTCGTGCAGACACAGAGCTCCAGTTCAAATTGTCGTAAAAATGTGGTCGTGCGTGTGCGTGCGTGCGCGTTTTGCTGACACAAAAGTCCCCGTCAACTGTGTGAAGTAGGCGAATGCGTGCAATTGTACAAATCAAATCAAACTTGCTGATTCGTTGTAGAAATTATACACCTGTTACATTGTCTTGTTTTCTGCCGAGTTCTCCCAATGACCATATTTGCACTCAATGTTGGTAAAACCGACTCGTTTTCTGAACGCAGCAAATTGCTCAGCACGAAGAGTTTCAAGTACTGCCCTTTGTGATCTTTGTACCTCCACATTCACGTTGCTTAATTTCGTCGTCCATGTGCCAAGAAAAATAAACGACGAAACGCTGTTGCGCTTTTATTGGGTTTGAAATGCAAATGAGACCATGAAAAAAAAACATTTTGAAGAATTGTCAAGCTGCCCTCTGGTTTGTACTATGCTGGTATCCCCTTTCTTGCTTGAAGGTCCGTTCTTTATGAAAAGTGTTCTGAAAATTGTCGGGATTTTCTTTCTTGACCTGTCTGTTTGACTTGATATCAAATTGCCTCGGTTTGTGCAGCGTAAATTGAATGCTGAAGCAAAACGTCCGCAAAGAGTCTGATCCATCTGTTTCCAGTGTGGATACTCACAACAATGCGAGGACTGGGGTCCCCAGCTGTCGCCTCCTGGTATTCCAGCCGACCTCCACATTGTTGACCACTTTCATGTGTCTCTGCGCAGAATAATCGACACCGACTCTGAAGTGGGATTTACTGAACACACGCGGGAGGTCCACAGAAAACCAAATTATTATGAAAGAGGATTATGAAGCACTCTCGGGACGATAATGATTGTGTCTGTGGCTTGTGTTGGAGTGCTGCTGTTTGCGCTTCAACACACAGCTTTCGCAGTTCCAGGTGAGATCTACGCAAGGTTCTGAAAAATTTTCTGTTCAAAGCAGTACGAAAGTGCCATTGTCTCCTTTGCCTTTGTTGTTGGCTTTCCAGAAGTTTTGGTTGAATCAAAACGAACAGGTGGCTGATTTCTCACAAAGCCAGAATCACGTAGATGTTCACCCCAAATTAGTGCTGGAAAAGGTGAATTGGTGAAAGCTTATTTTTCAATCATGGCAAGGACGAGGAACTTCCACGAACTACGAACTTCCAGTTCTCACCCGAAACTTGCTCAATTCTGATGGCAAAACTGCGTCCTTTGAGTAGTTGGGAGCACCCTTTATCACATTTTCTTCATCAAGTACAGTGGTACAAACCAAATGTGACGATGTCTTTCTCACTTGAGTCACTTGGGACAGATTGAATTCAGGGGTACAACGCTAAAAAGGTTCCATCCATCGCGGACGGTCATCAAAGTTGCACAACGCTCCAGAGAGCAACGACAGGCAACAATACTGTACTTTTGAAATTCTCAATTCCAAGCTTCAACACGGGAAAGTGAAACGATCATGACGAGCAAGACAAGACAGTCAGAGAAAAACAGTTTGCGTGGCAAACACAGTCACGATGAGAACGTGAAAACGTCGATCGTACAAAAATCTGTTTGGTAGAAGCTCAGGCTTTTATCAACTGATGAACAAGGTATTAGATTCCATCATCATCAGAGATCAATTCCATGATTCTTTGGTGTCAAAAATCTGATACAGTTGAATTGTTTGTTTTTCCCTTGAACACAGCTATTGATCCAAAGTGCAAGGAAGGCACTGCAATTTCCATAGCTACTGGGATAATTGTGATTAAATCTGAGGCTCAAATTCAAAGTGTTGAGTAGCAATTGTTCATAGATTTCACGTTGGATTGAGGAACATAATTTTCTTTTCTCAAACAGCAAGTTGGGCAAATGGGGTTTGCCATGCGAATGGAGAAGCAGGAATTCGTGAACGAACCTCGCACAAGTCTGTTCAACAAATTAGAATTTTCTCGAAAAGATTACACTCTTGTTTCTCTTCGCCCATTCGAGGAAAAACCCTCGCTTTCTCCCAGTAAAAGGATGTCAGGTTTGAGCGCACAGCTTTGTGCAAGCAGGTTTCCAAGGGAACCAAGATTTGGACTGAGGGTCAATCCGGTCCTGCGGAGACCATTGTTCTCGGCTTGATGTGATTCCCCAGCCAACAAACTTCTCTTGCTGTACGAAAAATGAGTTCACTTGAACTCAGCAAAAGTTCACATCGCTCCGTCCATGCACGTTCAAATTGTCATGTTTTGCTCAGTGGTTGTTGTTGACGCTTGAACAACCGACAGTTGACTCACAGCAAAAAAAGGCAGTTTCATGTTGGACTCATGGTCCGAGCTCTAACTCAGGCGCTGCTGCGAGTGAGTCAACCATATCGCAACATGAACATCCAGTTGACAAAAGCAAAGGTGTACATTTCAGTGTTGGAGGCCCGAAGTTGAACAAACAGCAATTTTGGGTGTGCAACAGCTGGAAATGAACATAGATCTGAGCACAACTGTCCTTCATGACGTGCTGGACTTGGAGTGCCTTCACAGGTTGTTTCCAACAAAAGTGACATGTTTTATTGACGGTGCCATGCTCAGGTAGCTTCATCGTGACGCAGTGCTACGGAAGCGTGCTGCACCTGAGCTGCAACCCGGGACACAGAATCAAGGTCCTCGATGACTTCTTCGGGTTGCGGACGGCCAGAGTCGGCGAGGAGCGGGACGAGTGCAGATACGAACCAGGTCCGTCGAATCGAATTCATCACCTCATGCACTGATCGTTGTTTTCGGCTCACTTGAAGCCAGAAGCAAAGAAAATTTGAAAGCAATCTGACGCTGTGATCTTGAGTGAATCACTCGCGTTCTGCTTTCTTCAACTTGCAGGAGACTGCACCGTGACCAACGGCCGGTACACGTCGGTGATCCACAGGTACTGCGAAGGGAAACAATCGTGCACGTCCTTCCAGGTGGACAGGAGATACTGCGGAGTCAATCAAACAACTTACGAACAAGTGGAGTACGAATGTGTCCCAGGTATACAACAGCAATTGCATGCAGCTGAATTTAAAATGCTCAAACAAGCAAAGCAATCACAAAGATTGTCTTCACTGAACACTCCATTGATTTCCTGACAGACCAAACCGGTGAACATATTTTCTGGCAGATGCAGCCGTCACAGACATGTGCGCTGGTGTCTCCTACGCAGCGAAGAGAGGCTACATCGCCACCCCAAACTTCCCAACCGAGTATCCGCCTTCCAAGGATTGTAGCTGCTCCTTGCAGGTGTCTGGTTGCTGATTCTTTATGTTCAAACAAAGTGCAGATGAAGACTGATCTTACCTGTCAAAAGGGTGGAAGGCTTTCTCTGTGCATTGACAACCTGTGCTTGTTTGTTTTCTTCCAGGCAAGTGATCAATCAGCCAAAATACAACTTGAAGCCACCCATTTCATCATCAGATTCGACAGCCCGTGCAAAGACTGGTTGGAAATCGGCATTGGCAAAAGAAGCAGGAGGCTGTGTGGGGCGTACAGATCAACGCTGGAAAGTTCTGGATACAACCTGACTTTTCACAGTGATGAAGAAGGCGGTCATCAAGGCGTTTGGCTGCACTTTGCGCGTAAGAATTTTGTTGAGCTACTCACTCCTCGAATTGGAAATTTGAATCCAGAGCCACTGCAGGTCTTTCCACAAGAGAGACAAAGAGATAGAAAGAGGTGGAGAGAGAAAGAGTCAGAGAATTTTTCACTGAAGCGAGTGTGCCCTGATGAATGTCAAAATCTCAGAAGAAATTGACGTTCCAACAAATCGTTCTGGGAGAAAGTTCATCTTGATCAGCAGCGTGCTAAACAATTCAAACCAAAGCCAAAGATCATTGACCAACTTTGGACAAATCTTTCAGTTTTGTCTTCGCCATCGAACGCCACTGTCAGAGTAACCTGCAAGAAACTGGAAATTACCAGCACCAGCACATCCACGACCACGACCACAGTCACACCCAACACAACCAGGGACGAGTCCATTATCTTCGTGCACCAAACATCAACCACCAGAGGCCCTGATGTCAAAAATGACAGTGAAAGTAATCCTGTCAAAAGTACCAAACTCCTGCCTCCAGTCACAACTTTGCCACCCAGAAGAAAAACCACAACCATTTCAACAACTGTTGGGACTACCACGCAGCCAGAGGAACCGGGACGGGTGTTTCACCAAGGTGCTAACGTGGTCATTTCTGACAGAACAACAAAAGTTCCTTTCGAAGCTGACGACTACAACGTCGTGGAAGACTACCAGGAGTGGATTGCGGAAGACCCTGTCAGCACAGAACTTCCTTCGACTCCTATCACAGGTCCGTTCCTAAAAATATCAACGTCCCTTGTTGGCGAATCCTTCGTGGTTTCAAAATTTTTATTCTCCGGTTCAGCTGTCAAAGGGTCGTGGATGCACGACCTGTTGTCCCTGTGTTGCTGTTGCTTGTTTCTCTCTCTCGTCACACAATTATAGATTTGAGAACCAGGGAAGAAATCAGCAGACAGAAAAACAAAACAACAGGTGAGAGAAACAGATTTTCAGCTGCTGCATTCAGCTTCCGCAGAGATATATCCCAGCGATGTACTGGCCAAAGTAATTTCACCTGCATGCTCGTTCTCTCCAATTCAGGTGTCATAATAATTTCAATTTGTATCGGGGGAATACTGCTTCTCATCCTGATTCTTGCCGTGCTGCTCTGTATCAGCAAAAGGTATGAGAGGTACATGTCGTCTTTTTTCTGTGCAAAGGATTTGCTGCAAATTGACAAAACAATGTTGTGCACATATCATTGCAAGTGAAAACCTTGTGAACCTACGATCTCTCCGAATGTGTCAGCCGTCTATCTCTTGCTCTTATTGCAGGAAGAATCCAAAGAATCAAGCGGATAAAGACAGGAAACTGAGGCTGCAACAAAGGCTCAACTCGTTGAGCTTCTACGACAGTATTCCACTTTACGATAGCATCGGACGCCGAACTGGGGCGTCCAGATCTCCCACCCTAATCAGTGACCCTCCTTCGGGTCTGGACAATCCAGGACCCCACTCAGTGGCTCATGGCCACGTTCTGGACCCGAAGCGACTTGCCTGGACCAGTAAGGACCCCACGTACTGGGGTCCCAGCCAGGAAATAGAGTCTGATCTTGACAGTGCTATTTACGCAGAGTTGGACAAAAACTCGCGCAGTGGCCCCAGCGATGTGGACACACCGCGCACGACAAGCCCCACCCGCAGAACTCCCAATGGAGAAGGACCTCCCGGATACGCATTGCATCTGAAACACAACGACAAAGATGAGGACATTTACACGCATGTGTAGGGATCTCTGCCGGAAGACGGTGAACATTCATCTGTGAGAGAGATATTTCATCTGGAGATCAAGTGATCAGGCCAATGCGCTCGTACGCCCGAGAACAGAGGTCACAAAGCCCTTCCCGGTTCCCTTACTGGGCAAGTGATGAGCCACAGTCTCTTTGAAAGGAAATTTGTTGCAAAGAAAATTTGCATGAACGTGAACGTCAAGTTATCGGCAAACGTAACATTCCAGAGTCCATTTAAATTCTTGTGGTTGTCCAACAACGAAAATGGGCTCAGGCAACATTTTCACACACAGGTTTTATTCAGGTGGCTCTACTTTGTAAACACGTTCGTGCACAATGGGCGTTTTCCATGCAGATGTGTTTCTTTCAACTTCCACGATGACCACATTCCCATTCATTTCGCTATATTTCTGTTGTTCACTCGGCTTCTTTGAATGCTCATCAGCATGAATGGGGGATTTTGCGTGCAAGCGTCTTCGTAAACCTGCAAAAAGCTCTTCAGGTTTTGTCCAGGACCACGCGCGCACAAGCACGCGCGTATCACTTTTGTGTTCTGTGTCAGTATACAAAAGAGCTACTTTACACGTTCTTGTTACAATCAACGCTTTGCTTGTACTTCACGAAGTGGACTGTATTGAAACACTGACCACAACCTTTGGTTTCCAATTTATTTGTGCCAGAATTTCAGAAATAAATGAACAACTCCGTTGTACTCGTACATTCACGTCTTCCACCATCCTTGTCGAAGGTGAATTGTGCCAGAATCTTCACTTGATACGAGTAACTTTTTCCACGTGAGTCATTGTGATTTTACCCTTTTGGGTGTTGTACAAAAACTTGTGCAGAATCAAGTACACACAGGAGAACGGGTACTTCAGTCTCCACTCGACGAGCATCACGACGGAGAGTCGCTGGATCAACATGATCGCCTCACTTGCGTTCACAACCTCCCCAACTGAAGCCGACATGAGAGCGATCAAAAAGTTGACCAACAAGATGGCGACGAAAAAGACGTAGAGGATGTGCAGGATGTACGCAGCATTCACCGACGGTGACTGGTAAGTGGTCAAGTCAATCATATTCAACATTATTCTGAACACCGAGTAGATGCCAAGTGGGAAACTGTCGAAGCCCGACACAGTGCGGCACAAGTCGCTTTCCCTCAACAGAACTTGGAAGGTGTGCGGGAACGGGATGAGAATGATGGCGTAAACGAACACAAACTGCGCCATAACCAGTAACATCTCCTGTATACTGTTCACGAAATGACCTGCATAGGGCAAAATTTGAATGAAGTACAAAACGGCCCAGGTGCTGCACCAGGTTACAAGTATCAGTCCAAGACTCACGATGAATGCCCCAGGAGCGAGCAAATAGCAAAGAACCCAGATCATGGCAAACAAACTGAAAACAAGCTGGCAAATTCGATAGAACGAAGCAGAAGTGATCAAAGTCTTGGACTTGCCAAAGCAATTTCGCCATCTGGCCCAGTTGTGAAAGATGGACACGAATCCATCAAACAGGTCAGAAAGAATTGAAAATGTGCAGTAAATGCAGAGATACGCAATGCCGAAGACAAACAGCCTGGGGTGATCGTAAGCCCCGTACCAGTCCACAATTTCACAGGTTTCGTTGTCGTGCGAATTGGAGATGTTACCGTCATCTGAGTTGCTTTCGGATGCCAAATCAAGGAGATGATTCTCATAACCTTCAAGTGTACTGCCGGAAACGTACTCAAGTCCCTCCGGGGTAATGTGCACTCCAAGGATGAAGTAAAAACAGAGCATACAGATCAGACGTAACGCACCCCACAACACAATAAAAGGGGCGTTGCAAACCAGCTTCGCATTTGTCCAAGTTCGCACAGCTCCCTTGGTCAAGATATCAACAGACCTTTGATCTCTCAGAATTTTTCTGTCAACTGATGTGAGCAGCAGCAATGGTGACTTGTGTCTTCTGTTGTCACACCGCAACGATTCATATTCAGTGATGTCATATTCCTTCACACAAAAGAAACCTCGGATGTCTTTCCTCACAAGATACAAGCCTTCAGTGTTGAAAATAGCGTCAAACATTTGGACACATCCGAGATGGATTGCAAATTCAAGTGGACGAAGTCCTTCAAAGTCTTCCATTTTCAGGAGGATGTTCAAGTCCTCTTGTTGCAGTCCAACCTTCAGCTGATCGTACGTTTCCAGACACTGACCCTCCATGTCGGGCACACAGTAACTCACAGTGACCAAGAAGTGAACGATGTTCCAACCCTGTTGATCCGACACGTACAAATTTGCTCCTGCCTTCAACAAGTTTTTGAAAATCTCTTCTCCTCGGAGTAAGGCCTGAAACAACAGGGGTGGGTCTTGAAGCAAGCATTCCTTCGTGTGTCTGTATCGTCTGACCGACGTCTGTTTCAGGAAAGTTGGATTGAGCGCCGTTTCTCTTTCCAGGACTGACGCTTGTCGCAGAAGCAACTCCAGTTTCGGGATATCTTTTGACTGAACAGCCTTCGACAGTTTTTTCAAAAGACTTTCATCCACTTCCTGGGAACTCATCTTGACAGGTTCCACCGACCTTCCAACGCCCATCCTCACGCAGTAGTAGGAATCAGGACTGGATAAAGTCAGACTTGACGCAGACTGACGTGTGTTTTGAGCACACAACAGAGGGTTGTGTGAACACAAGGTAATTGAAGCTTTTAAATGCAGCGTGCAAACACGCTGATTTTTTTTTCACAAACATCATTGTCAATTCCGTTTGCAACAAACTGGAGTTACTGAGTGACGACACGAAAATCCGGTGCAAGATAAATTTGTCAAATGATTAACAATGGCGGAGTGATTGAAAACAATCGAATATCAATCACGATACAATATCGTTTGTTTTGTCTGCACAAACTTTGTAAACTTTGCGACGATCACTATCAATTCAGCAAATACTTCCAAAAGGCACAGACTACGTCAAATTTGCTTCTTTCTCTCGCTCTCTGATTTCTGGAAACTGCCACAGGCAGGAAACATGGGACACAACAACGAGAGTGAGTGAGCACAACAGAAGTTTGGCCGACGAATTAATTTATTCACCAAACACGGGTGGCAAAAAATTGCTTGATAACAAGTTGGTTGGCGATTTCACGAACACTCCGGATAAATAGCATCAAATATTATGTAATCAAAAATGTACACGTATCCATACGGTATCATACAACAACAAACGGTACCCTCAGCAACGTACATACTGCCCAAACACAGGACTAGGTCTCCTAACATCAAACCAAATGAAAATTCAACTTTCCTGAACTCCATCTCAAGATTCTCCCCCTGAACTCCATCTCTTGACAAGTCGTAAAAGGTTCACTTCTCGTATCAGAGGTAGCGTTTGATTGTGACTTCTCGCAAACATTGGAAACACCATCACGTCAAACTGATCTGAAAACGACGGACGACTTGACACGAAACGGGAGATGAATGTAAGGGGTCAGACCTTTGGCGAGGCAAACCTAGTTCAGCAATGAAACGCTACCAATGAGAGCGACAGCCATGCGACACGCGTTACGTTCACGTGGTTTTGTCACGGAATCACAAAATCACGGAACAACACAACGGCAAAATTTACGGCACAGGAAACTTTCGCAAAAATGACTTGATACACATCCCAATTGACAAAATTTGCGTTCTAGCTACCGCATTTGCAAAGAAGTTTACAACAACGAACTCCGAAAAAAGAAAACGTTCATCAGTAACAACGCAAGCTCACGTTTCTTGTCATTTTTTTCAGGTCTCAGATCTGTGGTCTTTGCGTGTTCATTTCTCAGGCTGTCTCCTTTCCAATAATGCTGTTAAAGGCAACTCATGAAAGTACACTGAGTTGTGTTGTATGGGAAGTCGAGTAGAATCCGATTACACTTTTCGCTTCTTTTTTCTTTTGTTTGAACACAGCGATGTCGACTGAACATTTTTCACCGGGGACTGAAAGCGACCTCTCATTTTCTTTTGTACTTTTCCCGACTGACTCTCCATGCCTTGAGCAACTGATAACAGAAGTACATGCCGAGCAGGTGCAACTGCAACGCGATTGTGAGGAACATGGCCCACAGAACAATGACCGGGAACCCCTGAAACGTGAGTCCCACTTCCTTCGTATTCAGATAGCCGAGAAAGTCATCATACAGGTCGTAGAGTGCATAACAAACTGGTCCGAGTCCGAAGACGAGGCTGCCTATCAGGTACTGCTGCATGAGAAAGACAGTGTTCTTGCGGAGCGCGAGCAGCCCGAAGACGGCGGGCACGAAGCTGACGAGCCACACGAACTCCCACGTCATGGCGCGAGGCAGACTCAGCTTCTGCAGCGCGCTCGGAGGCCGGATACCGAACATGACGAAAAAGCTGACGGAAAGACGCAGAAACATCACCATGGCGAGGGCCAAGTGCAGGAACACGGCGAACTTGAGGCGAGACTTGTTCGTGGCACTGCAGAAGAGAGAAGAGAGAGAGAGTTCGGGCTTAGTGAAATTGACTCAACTTCCAAACAAAACTTTGCACACAAACTTTCCTTGATCGACGAAAGCAGCTTCCAGTAATCTGACGTCCAGGCTGCAATTGCAGTGTGAACCCTGGTTGCTGAACAAACGAGAATGCCCCTGGCATTGTGTCGCGCGTTGAGTTCTCAGGGCGGCTCTGGAAAGAAACCTGTGTGA
>JAAUXT010023663.1_pt1 | contig 69099 bp, 85 predicted proteins | sample 7278171 | NCBI WGS metagenome assembly JAAUXT01 (sample SAMN14350112, study PRJNA611818) | marine sediment metagenome | isolation source: surface marine sediment (1.8m) | place: French Polynesia: Moorea | collected 2018-08
GTCACCAGGGGAGGGGTGGTTACATTCCAAAGTGTGGACAGACACACACATGAATGCTAAGGGTTTTTAAGCCGTCAGCGGCACCTAGATGGCCGGCTACGCGACCATCAAAAAATATTGCAGGTTCCCATTCACTTTTCTCTGTGATTTGCTTGCTCCTTGCATGCACGTGCTGGCATGCGAGGAATCGAGCTAAAAATTTTGTGATCATCATTTTTCAAGGATCCTGAGCTCTGTTCGGTCTATGTAGTTGTTAGTTTGAAGATTCAATCAAAACACAAACTGTTACATTTGGCTCCGTCATGTTGAAAGTTTGTCAAAATTCAAAGGACTGCCCAAAATGCTGAATGAAACCTCCTCTCTGATCTTGTGATTTTCATGTTTTTTAAAAATGGGCCTTGTGGTGATTTTAAGAAATTTGGGTTGCTCATTAAGGTTGCTCGTTTGGGTTGCTTCTTTGCAATGAACTTCAACCCCAACAAGTAAGCCAGCAACCCACATCAGTGGCATAAACCTGTCACTTTGTCAGTGGCCCAACTCATTGTGCAAAATTCTTCAATTCATATAGTATAGTTCACTAGATCTATTTGGGTTGCTCATTCAGCTTGTTTTTTGCAATCAACTTCATAGTGGACAAAGACACTCAAAAACTAATTTCCAATCAAGCCCACCTGCAACTGTTACACCAGCAACACAGAATACAGAAATATTTTGCAATGAGGTAAACAACCAACAAAATTGTGGCACCTTTTGCCCCAAACCAAAACTCTGCACTTTTTGACCAAAGCTCTGTCTTGCTCAATCAATTTACAAGAACTTAACACCAAAATTTTACAGTACTTCATCATATTTGCACACAGACAGCCAAAAAAACATTCCAAAGAAGCACAAAGGTTATTTTGAACAATATATGGAGTGACAAGAACCACAAAACTGACCTTCAATGGTGTGATGCTTTGGCTTGTTGTGTCAGCCTCATGATCAGATGATTCAGTGACTGATTGGGCAGCAGTGCTAACCCATTAAAATGATTGATTACTTGGCTAATCATTCACAGATCATCCACTGTGCACTGGAGTCAATCAGCTTAAATTATCAAATGATGTGTGATGCTTTGCCACAGAGCAGAAAACAATTTGATTGGCTCAGTATCTGTGTTTCAAAAGAGAGGGAAATTCCAGTCACATGACCTAATTGTGGGCTCCCCTGGGGGAGGGGAACAGCCAGAGCCAGCAAAAACAGTGTTCTTTGATAGGAATTTGCTATATTCAGCTGTTCTCATGTTTGTGAACAATTGTAAAATTATGTGCATATGTCAAAAATGGCTGCTGAGGCTAGCACCCCCTGGTGGGGAAGGAATGTGCTATGACACACCTGACCAATTGTTAGAACTACTCACCAGATGGCATGATCAAACCCAATAAATAGGGAGATTCCCACTGCAGAAGCCAGTCTCTTCTGAGATACCAAACTGATTGTTTGTAATATCACCACAATAATTGTTTCAATAAAAGTTCAGACTTTGATTTTGGCCTCCCACCCTGGCCTAGATAAGCAGCACAAAATATTTTGAATGCTATGGGTATCATTTGCAACCAATTTTATTTGAGAACAGGTGAACAAATTCAAGCTTTTGACTTTGAACTTTTTGCACCAAAAATTGAAACTGTTCTGTTTAAGACTTCAGGCATTATATGGGACCTACAACAGGACCAAGGAACCACTGTGCCTGAAATTTTTACTGAAAACCTGGCCCTTGAAGAGTGCGTAAAAATTTGCAACTAGGTGCATAGAATATATGTGATTTTCCTGTTGCCCATTCGGCTTGCTCTTGAGAGCAATCCAAATTGGCACCCTTAAAATCGCCTGAGAAAGCTCCGGAAATCTGGGGCCACAAAATTCCGCGAGGTGCAAAACGACGGTTGCAGGAAGTTGAGCGATACACGGCGCGGGAGGCGCTGAAGGGAGGAGGTCGGTTGGCGGGAATCGGGGGAATTCGGCGCAGTGCGCAGTCGCAGTAGGTCACGTCTCCATTCAACACACAGCTCCCCGACACTACGGGTGAATGAAACGGAGCTCTCAAAATTATGTGGATTTAATACGGATACACTGATTGAAAGTACTTTAAACTGTGGATTTATACCTAGAAGGTAAGGTTTTCTTCAGTAGTTGTGTTTTTCCTTTGAATTAAGTGAGATATGGTGGGATTTCAAGGGCCGAACTTGGCTGGAAATCTCAGCTGGTGTGTGAGTTGATCATGCCCAAGCAATGATTCCACGCTTTGCGTGCAACTGAATTCCAGTCTCTGGTGTCAAGTCTTCCAACAAAACAATTTTGAAAATATGTTTTGATCGCATTTTGAGAGTTAAAATGTGTAGTTTTCTTGATGGCAGTGCAAGCGCGGTTTTCAGGTGGTCTCTCGTAGCTGGATCTCATATGAAATGTGGATTCACTGCTGAAGCCGCATCCCCGTGAGTGAAGAACTTCGTCCCCAACTGAAACACTGTGGGAAAACAAGTTTCTGAACAATTTACGCAGAAGCTCTGTTTACTTTCTGCCCGCGATGACACTTCTCGTACGAAAAGGCTGAAAGAGGCCGAGGTTGCTCGACCTGATAAAAAGCAGCCCCCCTCAATGGCTGATGTCATCCGGAGTAAACTTCCACCGTCACTCGGGTCTGGATTTCTTCATCTTGTCCACGTTGAAGCACAGGGAGCAAAACATTTTCTGTTGCGTGGCTGTTTCGAGCCAAAAGAGCCAAGAGAGCTGAACAGGTTTTGAATGGTTTGAGTTGGGTCACCACAGAGAGTGGGTCCATTGTGGGAGGTCACACACACACACACACACACACACACACACACACACACACACACACACCACAAGCACTTGCCAGGGCCAATAGAAAATTCTACCTGCCAGCCAAGTTTGCTGGAAAGGTTGACCTGCCTGTTGGTTGAACAGAAGCCAAGATCAGTTTGGAGATGATGAAGATACACAAACGTCACGCAAAGCGGACCTGCTGTTCTAAATCTGAGTCACAGAGATGTCAAAGTTTCCTAAAGGTAGCGGACAGAGCTCGATACCTGATCGGTGGGTGAAGTAGGTCGCTATGTGGTGTGTACACACCAGCGCGAGTGTTGGCATGGCTGGGCTGAGCTTCAGGGGCCGGAAATCTCCATTTGCACTGAGATGAGATAATCATTGAAAGCTGATAGTGACACCTCGAGTGAGGCAGGTCTATTGTTCGTTCGTGAGATATGGACCAAACGTTTGGGGACGCGTAAAGTCAAGACCAAGTTCTTCAGTTCGTGCAGATAGACACCAACACGGTGTCAACAAGCAAGCTTGTGTGTTGGGGAAAGAAACTGTTTGAGCTGTCAACTTTGATCTGTTTTTGTGTTTTGATTTGAGTTTTGCTGCAGGTGGGTGGGGCAGGGGAGAGCCAAATTTTACAAGACAACTGGCGTTCTGAGACCAGAATGTTCTTTCCCTGCTGTACAACTGTGCCATCTGGTAAACACGCCGTAATTTATCATAAACCTGTGGAGTACTTGTGCGCAATCTGGACCTACATCTGTTGGCGTGTCCCGTATTTTGTTGCACAAAAGGCAGAGGCTCTTGTGTTTCCCTCGACACGATGAATGCATTGTGGTGCACATCCTGTGATGTTCGCGCTTCGTGCTCAGACACAGCGCACCGGTCTTACCGCCGTCTGTTGAACTTGACTGTGTTTTGGGAGAAAATTATTTGCTGTTTCAAGTGGGTTTGAATTGACCCGAGAGGAATAAGGAATGCTTTCATCTCACCAGGTGACACATCTGGGTGTTTGCTGAACGGTAAAAAGTACATGCTGGTATTTAATACGAAATCTGAATGCTTTTCTTGTGCACACGAAATGTCTTCTTCGTCCCTTGGTCTGAAACTGTTCAGCAATGAAACCCAATGTTTGTCACATCATGCTACAACCTTTATCTGGTGCTCGGTCGCTGTTTCCTGTTTGTCCTCCAGACGAAGGACACAGTGCGACTTGAGCCAAGACAGGCATTTGCTCAAGTTCCAAATGGCATTAAACTGCCAAAGCATTTCTGATCTTGTCTGTCGTTTCTTGATATGCATCTCTGAGCCGAGCGCGTCTTTGCACGTTGTTCACAGGCAGAGCCATGATGAGACGGGCGGTGATACCCAGGGTCCGGTGACCCCTGGCCGCCTGTCACGGATTAATCATTCCAGCTTTTCTGCAGCGGGCCCTGAATCCCCGTCCCGTGGATATCAGATGTAAGGGAACTGTCGTCCTGCAGGGGACAAGGTGGGATGAAGAGGTGTCATGGCGTGTCACCGGGGAAGGCTTCGTCTGGGGAGGAGATAGGGAATCGGGGGCTTTAGTTCGACAAATGACAAACAATTGTCTCATTTGTGGCTTCATTCCACGAACAGGTCCACGACACGAGGCACTCGTCCTTCTTCTGTGTTGCATTCATCCAGCTTCTCATTCCGCCATTGCAACCAACGCTTCAGACACAATTGTTGTTTTTGGCCGGAAGAACCAGACAGTGGAATTGGTGTGATTGTGTGCAGGCTCCTGGTGAATGTGCTGCAGCCAAGAAATCAAAGATTTCGCGATGCGTGGAATGTTCAGTGCGTGAGGCAAGTCGTTTCTGTGAAGAAAAATTCAAGCCCATGATTTCTCAAGTTGCAGTGACAGGCAAAATTCCGAACCGGAGTCCATGAGAAATACGGTGACTGAGGTGGCAGCTGAATCTGACCCAATCGATACACAAGTACTCGTCCAGCGGACACGCAAAAAGTACCGACATACTTGGCAGCGTTGTTGTGTGTGACTTCCAATGAGATCAGTACAAACATCCAGAACCTGAGGCAATAGCTTCTCGTTTTTCGAGTCAGAAGCAGTGAAGCATGAGCGACGATTTGCCACAGGTAGACATTGATTTCCGTACTGACTGCGTCTTGGAAAAGTCAGGGCTGAGTCGGGTCGGTGATTCAGTCGAGGACATCCTCCCTTTTGTGTCGTCATGCCTTTCGAGACGAGGTGTCACAAAGCGGAGCGACGGCTTGCCTGTCATGCTGGGAAATTTTTGTCTCAGTATGGCTGAAACGCACTTGGTGAACGGTGGTTACCTGTGGGCTTCCATTGACGGGTTCGACTCGTTTGAACAATGGTCGCTTCTCAGCGACCCATTGTCTGCAGCACAAACGTTGAGGCCGTTGCTCACTTGGCTGGAAAATTCGCCCGTCAAAATATTCAGGCTTTGTCTGCCACCCATTTTCCTTTCTGACCCACAAATGAAGATTTGCTGTGAAGGAATTCTGCAGATCGTGTGAGTGCGCAGTCTTTTAGGGACCCAGGAACTTGAGTCAGGGGGCAAAAATGCCAAGCAAATTGCGATGAATGGAATGGAATCGTATCCGGCCATGTTTGTGAGCGACTGAAGTCGCTTGTCCCCCGAGGTGCCTCGTTCCTTGAAGATGACACTTGGAGTTATCATTTCAGACCCACGTTTTTCAAGTGCAGCCAAATGATCATACACTTAATTTGCAGTTGAATAGGAAAAGAGGGGGTTGGAATTGCAGTGTCCCCGGGCGAACAGATAGGATCAGTGTAAACAGTCGATCCCGGGTTGTCAGGACAATGTCGTTGTCATGTGATCCCTGGTTCACTGATATTGCCTGATCCTGTTGCTCGAATCGTCGGGCCGTTTGGCATTTGATTGGCCCAGGGGTGAGAATAATGGCAATTGCCATTGTTGATCGCGGGGTGGATTTTTGCGCGAAAGGTCAAGTGCGGTCACGGATGTGAATGGCTTTGAAACTCATTTGGAATGAAACGCGCAATCCGTGACTCCACTGGGATGATCCGTGTCCCGTCATCTCCGCACAAGCTCAGCTCCACAATCCCAACAGCATCCGTGACACAAAGTGTCTGATTCAAGATTGTCATCTGAGATAGCGAGCGTTGCGTGCCACATACCAATGTCATCGATTTTGTTTCCTTTGGAGAGGCGTACGAGGGGCGTACAAGGTGTACGTTTTGCAGGCGTTTTTCACCGACTTAGAGACAACATTTGGGTGTGATTTTTTTTCTCTGAGAGACACAACTGTAGAGAGCAAATGGGTGTTTTTTGAACGTTCCATGATGCGGCCCAGCTGAGTAACTTCTGTCTGGGTCTTCTGCACGCGGTGACCTGTTGTGAAGTGAATGGGCTTTGTGTGCTGCGGTGCGATTTCAGGCCACTCACACTTGTGTCGTCACAGTGTGTGGATGCGAGTCCATTGTGCTTGTGGTGTTCAGGTGTGGAAACTGCATTTGCTGTGGCGTACACTCTCTTGTTCTGACGATGGCTGATAGAATTCTAAGTGCAGGGAAACAAGGCAAATGTGAGCAGAGATTCGTCATCAAGTTTTTCACCGCTGAAAGGGAAACTCCAATCAACATCTGGAGGCATCTAAGGCAGGTGCATGGTGTCTTCACGCTCTCTCAGACTGCGGTGAGAAATTGGGTCCGACGCTTCAACGCCAATCCCACTGACAATTGCCTGGACAAGCCAAGATGCGGCGGTTCCCGGACAGCGTGCAGACCACAGGTGATCCAGCGCATCCATCGACTTGTGCAACAAGAGGCCTGAAGGACTGTTCGTGAACTTGCTCTCGCCACCAAGATCAGCATGGGGACATGCCACAAAATTCTTCGCCAAGATCTGAAGATGCGCAAGTTGGCTGCCCGGTATGTTCCTAAAGTTCTCTCAGCTGAACAGAAACAACAACGTGTGGACATTTGCAGAGAGAACTTGGATCGCCTGCGTCAAGAACCGCTGCTGCTCCGTCATGTCATCACCGGAGATGAGAGTTGGTGTTACTGTTTCAATCCAGTGTGCAAGCACAAGTCTTCTGCTTGGCTGGGAAGAGGCGATGCCCGTCCTCAATCTGCCATCCGACCAAGGAGTCAGAAGAAGGCAATGCTGTGTGTGTTTTTTGACGATACCAGTGTTGTGCACTATGAATTCACGCAGAAAACAGTGAACAGGTTCGTGTACACCAAGATCCTTGGTTGCCTCCGGGAGCAGATACGTTGCAAGAGGCCTGGTCTGTGGACCCCTAGCTATGGCAGGCGTCGGTGCGTCCTTCTACACCATGACAACGCGCCGGCCCACAAGGCACTGCTGACCAGAGCCAGGCTGGTTGAGACAGGAGTCAAACTGTTGCGCCAGCCCCCATATTCCCCAGACCTGGCCCCGGTGGATTTCTGGTTGTTTCCACGCCTTAAACAAGTCCTCTGGGGCCAGAGGTTTACCAACGTCAACCAGCTGAAAGACCGCATTGGCATGGTACTGTGCTCCATCCCTCAGCATGAATTTGCAGAGGCCTTTGACGAAGTGCGCAGGTGTTGGCAAAAATGTATTGACTGTGGGGGTGATTACTTCGAAGGGGTGAGGCATCTCTGACCTGCCAACCCAATTGTTGCCAACCCTTGATCCTGCAAGACTTTCAGAGGCATGTGCGATGCATCCTGAACACTTTGGTTTTGAAATCGGACTTCTTCCCCAGACATGGATTTCGCAGTTTGTTTCACGTTTACATTTTTCTGTTGAGAAACTGTTTTCCCACTCCTTGAGGAGCGACATCTGTTTGTTCTGTGTTCAGCATAAATGGCATGAAGTTCAACGTTTGCATGCTTTGCCGACCAAGCATCGGCTCTTTGCACTGTGCGCCCATTGACTTCGCGATTGCTGCGTGCCAACCGTGGATCACTACATCTTGTCTTCATTGCCGAATTTCTGTTCAAATACATGTGCACCAAGTTGTCTGTTGTCGTACTTTCATGGGTACCAAAAAACCGCATGTTTCTATCGCGTCGGATCGCTATTTTAACGCCTGCAAAACGTACACCTTGTACGCCCCTCGTATGTAGGACCTGTCTCCACTACTCACTCCTTCCCGCCAGAAATCGCTTCGTGCACCGACAGACCTGAACGGAAGACTGACTGCACCGATGATCATCAAAAGCACAAATTGGCACTTTAGCGATAAATAAAACATCAGCGGATACAATAGACATTGATTGCGTTTGCTCAACAGGTTCCTGGTCCCCCGCAGACGTGTGAGTGGATGAAGCCGCTCGGGACGAGGCGTCGCTTCGATTTGATCAAATATTCATCTGTGGCAGGCTGCTCACCTCAAATGGTTCGCTGACAACACGAATTTTGTGGAGGTTGGAAGTGGACAACAGAACTTGATACTCGTGCTGCAGTCTCACCTGTATCAAACAGTGCATTGTGATACGAGTACACCTTAGATGCCCAGGAGTGAGATTTGCTTGCTTTGCAGATCACGCCCGAGAAAAACAATGCCTCGAACAATATTGTTTTTGCGACCTGCAATCATGGTTCTTGACATTGGTTTCCGTTTAATTTTGCAGTCGTGACTCCCTGTAATTTGGCAGACATCGCGGTGACTCCTTGTTTCAGCAGCTTCATTGATTTCAGTCCAGGGAATGAGAAAGTGAAGACAAAAAAGTCATTTGCGGAGCAGATTTCTTTATTGCAGCAATTTGCACTGAGAACAGATGTTAATCCCGGAGTAATTGGTGGATAAAAAGCTGTTGAAATCAGAGCGCATCTGCCGCTTCAGAACTCGTGCATGAAGATCAGGTTCTGAGGAGAGAACTGCGAGCGAAGATTTACGTACACGAAGCAAAAGCACATGCGTCCCGATGGAGTAACATTTGCTGGTTTCTCCACACACCTGAGGGTTGTGGGCTGCCATGTCAGCGTGCTTGAGGCTGCCTGCAAAAACATGTCTCTTTCCCTCGCTGACAAACGAGACCTGATTTGAGTGTTTGAATTCCTGATGGATCCACTGACCCGGAAAACTGAACCTTGCACTGTCGTCACTGGGACCCAACAGCGTCCATTGCACTTTGCATCCGAAACTGCGAAAATATCCATTTCCATCCGTCAGTGGATCTACCATCTGAGCGGACCATGGAGCGGACAGACCTCCGCCCAATTATTGTGTTGACACCACGCAGTGAACACTGTGCAGACGAGCAGCATTAGTATTCATAGCGTGTTGCGCTGGTAGATATCCATTGTCACTGGTCTCCCTCACACAGGTTGATGGACCAACTCGGAAAATTGGAGTTGGTCTAATTATTCACGTGGACGTGTTGTGGGCGGAGGTAATAAGGGTATTTTTTGCCTTGTCCAGTGCCTGTGTTATTTGTGGTGTCTTGTGGACGTGAGTGTGTTACGCTGTTCTGCTGTGACAGACGGGAACGCAGTCGGGATAGTGGATTGGACTGGACGCGCGCGCGCACGCGCGTGTCTGTGTGTGCGTGTGTGCGTGCGACATGATGAATGCCGAATGGGCCACGCCTCCAGTTTTCACACGGAAACGATGTTGTTGCCAGGGGAGTGAGGAGAGCTTACTTCCCTCGGATGTTTTCGCTTTGATGGATTTGCGAGGCCCAGGCTCCACATCCCCCGACTTGTTTGTCCAGAACACTGTCCGTATTTCATTCAGTAATGAACACCTCACCCGAGGAGACTTGAACTCAATCGAATCAAAAGCACTGACTCCGCACTGTTGTCCTTGCACCAGCACGAAAACAAGCTAAATGTTCTTTTTCACCTCGGTTGCACTCCAGTTTGGTGGACAATAAGTTTCTTTCCTGCAGACAGTTTTTTCACCTCGATTGCACTCCCTTTTGGTGGACTGGAAGTTCCTTTCCTGCAGACTTGATTTTGACGTTGTGCACGATACTCAAAGTTGGAGCCGATGTGAGGCTTCTCGGCACCTTGGGCGCGACCCGGGCGGTCAGGTTTCCGCGGGCAGGAAGCCCCGGTGATGCGGGCGAGGTGACGCCCGGCCCGCCGCCGACACTGACCTGGGCGGCGCCCGGAGCGAGCACGGGGGAAGCCCGGGCGGTGCGCTGATAGCCGGACTCTGTCCCAGGCACTGACACTGTGCAGGGTCTCTTTCGTGACGAGCTTTTACTTTCGCTGCTGTCTGCTCAGTTAGCTCTTCTGAGCAGCTTTTGTCTTTGTCTGATGGTTGCACATGCCACAATTCATCTCACAAATTTTGGTCGCTGCAGTTTCTGACAGTAAACGAAGGTCTCCGTTTACACTTGTGAAGCGAATCACACCTGCTGCGACAGTTCACCCGGTGGACTGAGGTGACATCGTTAATTTTCTCGCACCTGTCCTTGAGAAATTCCCAGCCCCACGTCAAGGCAGATCTGGGTGAAATGATGGTTCGCCTTTTCACTGATAACCCTGTGCATTAGTTTGTGTGAAAGCAGCTCGTGAAATGAGCCTCATCAATCATACACTAACGAGGCGACAGTCGCTGCGGAAGCAAGCTGCCTGCATAACATTGTTTGCTGCGGTAAAATCAGGTCAGATTCCCCGGTCCGCCCACCCCCGTCGTCGCGCGCTGGGCCATGCAGGCTACAGTGAAATCAGGTAAGATCTCCCCTCCCCCCCCCCCCCCCAAAGCCGCCCCCTCGTCTCGCAGTGGGACCTGTGGCAGCACACTTGTTTGCTGCAGTGAAATCAGGTCAGATCTCCCCAGTTCCCTCTCCCCACAACCGCCCCCCCCCCTCACCGTCATGGCGAGACCTGTGGCAGGCGACGGTCCCTCCCGTCGCGTTTCGCAGGCCTCGGATTCCGCGGGATGACAGCTGCAGCGCCGAACTCTGATCCGCATTGTTCGCCCCCATCACGGACACTGCGGAGTGCGGGATGAACTCCGTCAATGACAAACATGTGAGTGGCAACATTCGCTGCGCTGTTTTCTCTCGCAGCAGGAGGAATGTTGCAGACTCGTGGAAAAAGGGAGTGACCAGGAGACCCCCTTCTGAATCAAAACAATGGAGGTTGTGTTGCCGTCAGATCTTCTGTTCTTTGATAAGTGAGACAGAATTGACAAGAACTGAATCGGACAAGCAGAAGCTGGTATCGTGTTTGTTTTGCGGAAGCTGAAACACCGCGCAGCGAACCCGGAGAACGTAAATCTTGTGAATCTGGCGCATATTCAACGCGGTCGCTTTCTGTCTCCGATCTGTCCGCAGCCAAGCCTCGAGCAGTGATACTCGTGAGATTTCCTTCTCCAAACATCTTTTTGTAGCGGAGCTTCGAGATTTTAGAACCACACACTGAAATTTTCAAGGTTGCAGAGATTTGCGCGGGTAAGCATGCGGAAAATTTTGACACATGACTGAGATTCTGAAGCAGGTCATTGGTGCAGAGAAAATGGCTCAGAATCAGGTGTCACGCTGTTTGCAAAATTCTTGGCAGTGGTGGAATCTTGGGTTGCGTAAATTTGAGTCTCCCATGGCGACGTTGCCTGTACCAGTTCAGCCGGCGAATTTCGGTGCAACACTGGCGATTTCCCGTGCGACCTTTTGTCAAGTTTTCCCTGGGATGCTGTTCACGTTTTACAGAGACAGAAAAACTTCCATTTGAAGACAAGCGTCAAGTCCACAGCTCGTCCAGCAAAGATTCCCGAGTTGAAACTTTCGTGGCTATTTTCACACACAAGCCATGGCAACAACACTCGTACCCCTGGAGACGCTGCTCCGATTAGCAACGTACTCTGTTGACAAGGTAATTGCAGTTTTAAAATGTGACCCACCAGCAGTTCTTTGGGGCAGTCGGGAAGTTCAACCCTTTTGGTCTCCATTGCTTGACGTCCCCCTGCCTATTGACGTTTGAACTGATGCTCTGGAGGGCACAAATTTGAGAGTGCGTACTCCTCGGATATTGTGGGGATTCCCTCTCGGTGAAATTTTCCAAGAGGATGGGTCAATCACCCGCGCTGTCCTTCAGGCCTGTGCTCTGCTGTCGGGGCGTCAGGTTGCAGCGAAACTCGCGACCAACAACAAACACGTTGTCAAGAACAAGACGCTCGGGTCTGAACGTGAGTCAGCTGTGTCAGTTTTGAGGTGGGTTCACGTCTTCGTCACTCCGGTGTCAAGGTGAGCTTTTTGGATCAGTCAGGGTGCAACCTTGCTGCTTGTGGCCAATTTCATAATTGCAAAGCCAGGTTCGTGAAGCCAAAATGACATTCAGCATCATCGTGCGAAAAGCATGCGGAGGGTCCTGTAAAAAGAGTCCCGCACACGCTGGATCTAAATCACCATTTGGTCCTGAAGAGGCGCATGGTGTGTGTAACGCACAACGTGGCGCACGTGTTTCTCGGACGTCGTTGACCCGTCACCCGACGTCCGTCCATGTTACACGCACCTGACACACGTCGCGTGTTGTGTCGCCTGCGATACGGCCACACGTCACATTCCCTACATGTTTCATTACACTAATTGTACGGGCCAAACAAAGGTTACATTGCTGTTGATTCTCCACAGACTGTGTCGCTGTGTGTTGCAAAGTGACAATAGAAATTGAGATTGCGAGAGACAGCGAGTTGAGCATCGTGCTTCGTTCTTTGTTTGCACCGAAGTGATGCAGTTTGCATCATCGCTGAAGAAAGTCAAACAGTGACTCAGTGTGGTTCAGAAGCGGCACCTCCTTCATAAAGACATCGCGACGACGTTTACAAACATCCTGCTCGTCTCCAATGGAGCATCATGTTGCCTGGAGAAGCACATGTTGTTCCCATGTTCTTTTGTTGCTGTGGCGTGTATGATGTATGTGAGAAAAGCGCCTTTTAATCTGTCCGCGGGGATTCATTCTTTCATGTGCATTTACAGACTGTACGGAGCTGTATGTAGCCTTCACTGCTCCTTCTTGCCGCCTGCCTTCAATATGCACAAGAAATGCTGGCAGGCACATCAGCGCAAGGAAGGAAGAGAGACAGCTTTGAATGGCGAAAAAGCAGTTGGGTCAAAGCGAGAAAAGCCGATGCTGAGGAAAGACACGAGTTTGCAGGGAGTTGTGATTCAGCAACGCGACCTGGACTTGTGATCGCGTGAAAAGTGGGTCATCGTGACGAGCATCGCTCTCTTCCTCTTGTGCGTGTTTTCTGGGATGCCGATGAAGCGACTGTAATCGTCGAGTCGACGTTCAATATCCCTGACTCAAAGAATGCGTTGCGTTCCTGGTGCAGGGTGCACATCCACCGTTCCTTGTACGTGTATTGACCAGACTGTATTCCACTTTTGGAGGGGGAGGGGCGTGCAAAATTCCCAGAGCGACTCTGTTGCGGAGGGCGAGCCTTGATTCGCAGCCATAAAGCATTGATAAGATTTATTGACCAGGGAATTGAAGGAGATGACAATCAAGAGCGCACTCCACGCTGTTTCCTGCAATCAACATTCCAATGGCCATCAGTATCGAGCAGTCATTCCGCAGCGCTGCATATTCATACAGCCGAGTGGCTGCTCAGTCTCAGGTCTCGCGATGTTAACGCTTGACCCCGTGTCTGGCGTAAAAAAAACCCTGCTCGCTCTGAAGTCTTTTGGTGCATGAGATACTCGTATCGCAGCATTGTGGGTGTGTGGGAAGCAGGATGTCTGTCCACTCGGTCGGAAAGGATGGAATTGGAATTGAAGATGCTGGCTTCGTGTCGTTGGGCGCGGGGACCTTTCATCGTGTGCGTGCGTGCGTGTCTGCGTGTGTGCGTGCACGTGTGAACGAAAATGCATCACGAAAATGTCTCATAACTGCAGTACTGAAATGTCCCGAAGGATGATCTGTGCACGCAAACGTTTTTCGTGCGGACAAATGTGTGCAGAATTGCAGCTTTTCACAACGCATTGTTGTGCTCTGCCCGCGGTGCAGGAGGGAGCTGATGTGCTGCACTGGGAGCTGGAGGTTACAGGGCATTGTGCTGCGTCGGCAGGTGGTGTGGGCTGATGGAGTACGGCAGATAACAACGTGACATCTTGTGATTCAACAGGTTCACTGGGCGTCTGTCGCTCGTTCAGCAATGTGTAGCGTAGTGTTGCAGGTGCTTTGCTGGTAAGTTTGGTACGAGAAACCAGTGTGTCAGAATGTGAGGAAGTTCATTTGTGTGTGTGTTGTTCAGACTGGAAACATGCAAACCTGTGTGTGTGTGTGTGTGTGTGTGTGTGTGTGTGTGTGTGTGTGCATGTGTGTGCGTGCTTGCGCGCGTGTTTGTGCTCGTGCTCGTCAGCGTTCGTTGCTGCAACAAAATCCTGGAGCCCGAGTTTCAGAGACGTTCTTCCTGCCCCCCCCCCCTGTCCAGCTCGTTCGTGGATCTGGCGCGACCCCCGGCTGCGCCCGTCGAGGCTTCGGGAGAGTAAACAATGTCCGAGCGAGAACAAATCATTTCCAGTGCATTTGGCAGCACTGGGGCCAGTCGGCGCTTTATGGTTGTGGAGCTCATATGGATACTGCATTGTGGATAAACACAACTCAATCGCTTCAAATAAGCCAGAACCCTCAACTTGATTTCACCCGTCAGACAAGCTTTCGTCTGAGTTAGATTTTCCCGCATATTCTCCAGTCTCCATGCGTGTGCGTGTGTGTGCGTGCGTCCACCAGCTGGTTTGTCTTGCACAGGAATTTCTTTTGAGCTGAACTGAAGCGTACAAGTGCTGTTTGCATGTCAATGGGCCTGGTTTTGAATTTTGTGCAGTATGAGTATTGCACTGTCAACAGACGCGGATGTGCCCTCTCTGAACCACAAATATTCTTCTCAGAGCTCTGACTTTGTCCCCCTTTTGCATTTGACATGAGGCTGGTTCTTTGACCCTTTGAGGTCACATAAATATTGCACTGCTGTCTGTTTGAAACCACTGGCCACGTCTGTGTTACATGTTTCTCTGGGGGCAAATGCACCCGATTCAGTCTTGGAACATGACGTCCACAAATAGAGCTGAACCGTTGGTCTATTTGTTGTGCATCTATTTTCACTCAGCTAGTTTGCTTTTCTAGTTTACATGTTCTTGGTCTCAGGTAATCCATTTGAAACCACACGAACACAAACAGTGATGTTCTTGCGTTTCTCTCTGTTGGGTCCAGTTCAACACACTTTTGCATTTGGACCAATTTAAATTTTAACACAATACAAACACTTTGTCTGACTCCGAAAACACATTTCCAACTTTTACAGACGCTTCTCGTCCCGATGGACAAGATTCAGTGTGTTGCTGACATGAAGGCATAATTTGTCAGTCATGTTCGGCCGACAAGTGATGTGTAGGAGGCGGAGACTGAACATGATCGCAATGATCAAGCGGTCGTGACCCGAAATACCCTGTCCAGTCCAGTCGGTACTCCTCACTCACCCGTCCTTGAGCCCGCAACATTGTCCTCTCAACCGGCGCTGGTTTGGCAGACGGACTGAGCTGTGCAGTTGCAGTTGGTGTCTCAAATGCAGTGGTTGCAGTACAGAATCTAGAATCAAGAACCTGAAACTTCAGAGCAAAAATTTGCTGCTTGGTGTACGACATGTGGTTGCTTCACTCCTGATTTGAGATGCCTGATTGAAAACGGCGCGTGAAAAAGTGACCTCGTGTGGAGGTTGAGAGGACCCGAGCTTCACGCAGCTGCGCGGAACATCCAGCGTCGCTCGTAACTCGGGAGCAATCGCGTTGCTTCGATGCACAGACACAAATCAACAGGTTCTCTATCTCTGTTCTTTTTTCTGCAGAAACCTGCAGTATGAGTCTTGAGTTCACGGGCAGCAACTATTTGCCAGTATCTCAGCTCTTTTTTCAGCGTTCTCATGCTTGAAAGGAAAGACGTCCCACATACGTCCTGTTTATCATTCCTCAGACACTTTTTTCTGGCGGATAGACTCTGGTTTAGATTATCTTGTGACAAACTTTTTGTGTCGCGAGGAAATCTGGCCGTCTTGTCAGGTCACATGCTCGGCGGAGGTTAATCCGACTCGGCCTGTGGAATGTTGCAGAGCAAAGTGTACTCGGCTCACATTTCAGCAATGGGCTACGTCGCTGCAATACGAAAAAAACTCCCCCCGAACATCTTGGACGTTTTCGCAACGTATTGATCGAAGTGGGCGATTGATCAAGAATTTCAGGCATGTCTTCACCAAAGGAAGCGACACCCCAGTTTTCTTTGATTGAAATACCACGACCCGTCCCATTGCACAAGCGCTTTGTTTGGGACTCTCGTGTTTTTATTCGTAGTGTGGGAAAATTGAGAAATGCTTGAGTACTTGCCATTCATGGAATGTGCTTGTGGTGCAACACGAGTGCATCACAAACAGCGTGTACCAGTTCAATGCGTGTTTGGTTTCGGAGATGGCGATGCTGTGTGATCTGGATCCGTATCAACCATTGCCATGATTCAGGGCAACAGACAACACTCGTACTTGGTCCAGTCCTGCCTGCTCATCAATGGCGACGGCTGCCGAAGTTCTCTTTCAAAGCAAAGAAGAACTGAGAGCTCCTTGGAGTGATAACCTGCCTCAAATTTTCTCTCACTGTGTTTCATGTGGAAGATGAAGACATCATTTCTGCACCGCAATTTGTTGATAATCTGCGTTTGACATTTCTACTTTCGCCCTGACACGGAGGAAGCTCGTAAAACTCGCATGACGAAGCGAAACGTGTTCGCAGACAGAGAAATGCGTGGTATTTGGTGCATTGAAACGGAGAAGTATTGAAGTGGTATGAGTGGCACCTGCCTCTGTCCTTGGAAACGTTGCATCACAACTCGTAAATACACGGCACAGCAGGGATCGCACCACGTGCCGAGCACTCACAGAAGAAGAATCCCACATGAACTGGTGACACACAGAGAAGGATTCGGAGATTATCTTGTCCATTCTTCCCAACTCACTTTTGGCGGTTGTCATGGTTCGTTTCGTCCCGCACTGATAAGTTTGTTGACATTTTGTTCCTGTGTCAGCTCGGGAGTCTTTGCGTGATGGATGATCGCGAAGCAACGCGTGTTGACTTCAACGATCTTCATCGGGGGGACGTTGATCAAAAGATCAACATTTTGTTGGAAGTGCTTTGCTCCTTGTGATCTCTTGTAACCATCCATTGCGTGCGAACTCGTGTTTGTGGTTGATGCTGCTGCTCAGCTGAAGTCGCTTCGATTCTCTGCCACGTTTCTGGGCTCTGAGTGACAATGAATACTCATCTCAATATGGTTATTCCCCGAGCATTTTATCGCGCAAACAGAGCGGTGAGAGGGTCCTCCTGCGGCCCGAGACAAAAGGTCAACACCGTCTCAGTCACACGACGCACGCTGAAGCCGCTCAACAACCCACTCGACGTGTCGCCCATTGTCTTATCGCTTTTATTGACATTAAAAAGCGTCATTTGAATCACGCGGGTTTGGTAACAGTTGTCCGGATTATCAACGTAGATTCGGAGGTGCGTTTCCATGACATCCAATGTTGTTGCCAGGGACATCGAAATCTTGGGACTCGAAGAGCCGAAGGTGGGGGGGGGTGAAGTTTTCCTTGGGTGTCGGTGACAAGAGAATGGATGCGATTGGCAAAGAACACGCAAACAGTGGGCACAATCTGCCTCCACATCGCCCATTATGATGTTAGTTTGTATCACAGAACTGGCAACGCCGGCGTAATTTATCAGGAAATTGTTGGCACAGCTATAAATTCTCGTGATGAACCAGTGTGTTTTTGTGTTGTACTTCATTCATACGATGAGATGAGCAACAACCTTCCGTAGGCGATTCATTCGGCCGGGATGGGAGAGAAAAAAAAGAAGCGACTTTGTTTACATTAGGATTTGGTTCATACGCGCAGCAGGGGTTAAATGGTGCAAGTATTCATATGCAGATCCGTTTGGAAACACCATGTAAACAGCGATTCACATTGAGTTTATCAGGGGACAAGGCCTCGGGGTCGGAACCTTTGAGGATTCGAGATTTTGTGGAGTAAGTGAATGCAATTGTTTGGTGGTATTGTTTGGAGTCATCTTGGTGGAAGGAATTCGCTTCTCGAGCAGCACTGGGGCGAGTGAATTGCTGGTGTCAGCAATTTGAACTTTGCATTCAGCTCGAAATGAGTCTGCGGTTTGTGGAGAGAGAAAGAGCTCCCGTTCAATCTTCACCGCCGTCATTGTTCGTTGCATTTTGGTTCGGTTGGACGTGCACACAACTGGCGAACAGCTCCGAAAGTTCACAGCACGATGGGCTTCCCCTGTGAACGAGTACTCGCTGCTGAGTGAAACCAGATGTGCTATAACGTTGTAATAATACAGAAGTCATCAAATAGATTCTTTGCAAATTTGTGGCAACTGCTACAAAAATTGGCGAAACACTGTTGGTCGAGTCCACCACCGTCAGCCATTGCACCCAAGTGGGAAGGACTGCTTGCAAGGCGTTAGTCGGACCACCGGTCTTACTGCCTGGCCTAACTGCCAATTTGAGATGGTTTCCGGGCGATTTTGCGGGTTGGTTTAACGTTACACGAGTAAGTACAAGGTGCATGTGTTGGCAGGTAACGTGTTCCACGAAAAGTCGGACTGAAGTGCAGAGTCTGGAGCTCGTTGCACGAAGCGTTTCTGACCCGAAAGAAACGTTCGAGTCGAGATTATTTTCAAGAGATTTTTGGATTGAAACTTGTTGGCTCGTACACAGCCACAATCGAACCAAGCCCAGGATCAGAAGCGATCGCACGTCTCTGCGGACAGCACGTTCTCAGAAAGAATTGATCCGTCTGCGTTTCTCGGATGTTCGTTCGTTATCTACAGTGGCATTTAGCGTTATGGATTTTGGTTCCGCTGTCGACAGAAATCTCTGGGTTGGGGCGATTTTGGAGGAGACGGTAGCTGGAGGAGGAGGTCGGAGGTTGATCGGCTTCAGCGGCGCCGCAGCCCCGACCTTTGCGTCGAGCGCTCGTTTCGCTCCGATATCTGGATTCTGTTTGTTCGTCTGCGCGGCCATCAGACGAAATTGGGGAGTTTTGGGTGGAGGAACGAGCCCATTGCGCGAAATTGTTGTCGGTTTCAGTTCGCGTTGAACATTCGAGCTTCGCTTCCAGGTGAATGTTGAGCGGACGAAAAGTGAACGGTGAACGTTACGTACAAAGACGCGAAAAACTTGGCATTGTAAAAATTGAAATGTCAGAACTTTTTTTTCAAAGGGCCAGTTTTTCTGTTCAAAGAGCAGTTTTTCATTTTTGACATTTGGTTAGCATAGTTTTCCGAGCGTTTGACGCACACCCTTCACTTTTACGATTCGCTGACGTTTCGCCTTTCAGTACGTTCCGCGCTGCTCACGTAGCTGGAGGAATTCTTGACGTGTCTTTGCTTGACAGCTGACCTGTAGCGCCCATTACGCGCACAGTTGACCTGTCCGTGCTGTGTGACTGCTGACCTTTCATAACTCGATTACTCGTACATTTCATCTGTACATAAACGCAGAAATTGGTGTCAAGTGTTGCGTGCGGAGGTGGCTCAGTCCGTTTGAATGGATACCGTGAGTTACCAAGCAACAACACACCCATTGTTCTGTGGATGTGCCTTTTGCTTTTGAACAGAAATCCTGAGGTTGCTGCTGCTTTTTCCCGGTGTCTGGCTGTTGCAGCTCCTAATGATGATCTACGATCCGCACAACCGATTATCCCTGCGAACGGTCATTCACTCATCATATTTACCCTGTGGTTTCCTCGCTCACTGCTTCCCTGGCTCCTGCAGTGGATCCCCTTTCTGCAGGTCGGAGGGAAAACAGTTGTCGGATTGGCGGAGGAATCGGGCTGTGTTGACGGCGCGGTGGTTGGTCCTGTTTGCTCACGCCTCTCAAACATGTGCTTCTGTTTTCTCCGAGCGCGCTGAAAAAGCCAGATTGAAATTCCTGAGGGTTGAGTCGCTCTGAATCCGATACCGGAGTCTCTGGTGGAGACGGTAACATTACCGCAGCTCTTTGTGCTCCTTGATCTATTGGGCTCTTGTGATCTGCGGTTTTCGCATCTGGGTCGGAGGTCTGATGCATTGCGAGCTTCTGTGCATCTGGTTCTCTGGCAGTGACAGCATTGCAGGGGTGAAGTCGGGTTGTGATCTGGTCTGATCCGATCGTTTGATGCAACATGTGAAGCGTTTGTCTGATCAATCTGAAACACAGAGAACACGGCGCTCACAAACACGCGTTTGTTTTCGCACTTGATGGCGCCCATATCCCCTGAAATCGCGTCTGATTGGGAGCAGAAAATTGCTCCAACAGGAGAAATTGAATGCGGGTGGCACATCAACGTGTTGCGTTGCGAGGCTTTGATTCAGTAGCTCCAGACGTCCAACCCCGAGACCCCTGTCTTTTCATGGTCGGGGACTGGATTTCGTCAAGTGGTTGTTGTGGTAACGGACATGGATGACAAAGACTCACTGACTTGCACAATGTTGCACGTGTTATGTTTTCTGCGTTGGGATTTGCTTTTGTTTGGACCCGTGTTTTTCAGGGCAGTTCAGTTCAACATGTCTTCAACTCTCCATTTGCTGTTTATTCTTGGGTGTGATTTGCTTTCACTTAAAAAACGCACAAATTGACAACGCCGCCCTCTTCTGATTTCAGAAGCAGAGAGCAAGAGACGATGCAGCAGCTGCTTGCTTCGCTGTGCGGTCGCGCCTTCGGCCGCCACCACCACTCCAGTCATAAGCTCTGCTTCTGGCGGCGACTGGGCGACAGCGGCGGCGGCGTCGACGGTCACGTGGGCGGCGGTCGCCATGGCAACAACCATTCCTCCTTGGTGCTACACCTCATCATATGCCTTACCATCATCACATCACTTCCGGCCGTCGCCGCCACGTCGCCTCAGAACATTCAGTACATCGAGGACACGTTCAGTGACGGCACCAACAACGGCAACTTCAACCACCTGGCCGTGGACAGAAACACGGGTCGGGTTTACATCGGGGCCGTCAACAGACTCTACCAACTCTCAGAGACACTGGTGCAGCAGAAAATGCTGACGACAGGGCCCAAGGACGACTCCCCGTTTTGTCCACCAGAGGGCTCTGAGTGCGAGTGCTCCACGGATAACTGTGAGGACTTCATACGCAAGCCCACGAACAGTATCAACAAGGCGCTAGTGATAGATTACAAGGGCGGGAAGCTCATAGCCTGTACAAACTTATTCCAGGGTCACTGCGAAAAGCGACACCTGTCGGACATCAGTCAGATGGACGATCACGTGTTCAAATCCATTGTGCCGAATGACGAGATTTCTCCTGCCGTGGTTTTCATTGGTCCAGGACCCTCGAAGGCCTCGTCGAGATCTGACCAATCACAGGAGAGGTTGGTGCTGTACGTGGCTGCGACCAGAAGTACTCAGGGATTGGACCTCTACAAGGACCTGGTGCCGAACCTCAGCAGTCGTGACCTTGGGTCCTTTGACCTTGCTGCCAAGGACATCGCGCGAGGCACCAAGATTGACCTTGAGTATCGCCAGCGCTCGACGTTCCGCGTCCACTACGTTGACGGTTTCATCTCTGGCGGCTTTAGTTACGTCGTCGCTATCCAGCCAGAAAAACTGGATATCCAGAACAGCGACTACGTGTCCAAGATCATCCGGGTGTGTCAGAATGACCGGAAGTTCTACTCGTTCACCGAGGTGGACCTGCAGTGCCACCACAACGGCGTCAAGTACAACATCCTGCGGGCGATCGACGTGGCGCACCCGGGGGCGCACCTCGCCCTCAGCCTCGGCCTCTCGCACCTCCCGCCCCTCACTGACATGGAGGTACGTGCGTCAACGCGATGGGAACCGGGCTCGCAGTGGGTGCGTCAAGGGTTTTGTTCTCTGTTCAGGTCAATGTGTGGTGCGTTGTCGATTGCGACGAAGCACGCATTGACTTGCGCATTGAAACGCAAGGCTTGACGCGTTCGCTGCGATTGCATATTTTCGACGAAACGTGACTGGGCTTGGTGGTCGTCGTTTCGGCCTTCGTCGCCTGCGTTGCTGTGTTCCGATGGTCAGTCGTCTGAACGCAAACGACCTGAGACATTCTCTGCCAACTACGGCATTGTTGGTTGTGGCGCATTGGACAATGGTGTCTTGTCAGCGTTCCGGTGCGCAATCGAACACAGCCGAACCCCACCACCGCGCATCATTCTCAGCACGTTTTGTTCTATGTCGCGTGTTGTTTCTGCAGGACGTGCTGTTCGGGCTGTTCTCTCGGAGCGACCCTCAGTCGATGGAGCCTCTGGCGGACTCGGTGTTGTGCGTGTTCCCGCTGCAGGAGGTGCGCCGCACCTTCACCGAGAACATCCAGGACTGCTTCCGCGGCGTCGGCAACACCGGGCCCGCGCACATCTCCGTGCCCGACATCTGCACCGACACGGTGAGGACACACACACACGACACACACACACACACACACACACACACACACACACACGCGCGCGCGCGCGCGCGCACGCGCGGGTACACACTCCAGACACCTACTGGACATCCAGACACCCACTGGACACGCACAGCCTCATCACACACACACACATGCACACACACACACACACACACACACACTCGACTTCAGACGCACATACGAGGGAGGTCCACGATTTGGCAGTTTCTTGTCCATATTTGCACAGTTTTTGAAGTTATTTTTTTTGGATGGGTCAAACTTTATCCTTACTTGTTTGGCAATGGATCCAACAACACAAGTGAGTCCTCATTGACCTCGCTGTTCACAGATTTGGCCTTGAACTTGTTGTGTGCCGATTACTCTGGTGATGTGCACATTTGGCAGTCATGTCTTGGTTTGTGCAACTTTTAAGTAACTTTTCTCTGCTTTTCCTGTTCTCTGCATTGGTTATTCCTTTGGAGGAGCGTGTCGAGCAGCGTGCAGTTATGAAATTTATGGTCAAAAGTGGTTTGTCTCCGATCCAGTGCTGGCACCAGCTTCAACAAGTCCATGGAGTCAATTGCATGTCAAAGAACAGGGTGTGTGTCTGGCATCGAAGATTCAGGACTGGTTGGACAGAAACCAAAGATCAGAAGCATCCTGAATGTCCAAAATTGGTCTGGATTCCTGCCACAATCCAGGCTGTGAACCAAACCATTCAAGGACAATGCCGTTTGACAGTCAGAGAGTTGGCAGAGGACCTTTCTTTGAGCAAAAGCAGCGTTCACAACATCATCTACAAGGACCTCAAACTGTCCAAAATTGCACCGAAATTTATTCCAAAGGACTTGAACCAGGCACAAAAAGACCAAAGAGTGAATGTGAGCAGAGACAACATCCAGCTGGTGAAAGATGACCCAACTCTCCTGCAGCATGTGGTCACTTGTGATGAGTCTTGGGTGTCCGTCTTCGAGCTGGACACCAAACAGGCTTCAACAGAATGGTACCCAAAAGGGACAAGAGTGAACAGACCCTGAAAAGCCATGAAGCAGCGCAGCGAAAGGAAAGCAATGTTGACTGCATTTTTCGATCGGCAGGGAGTGATCCACACTGAATTCGAAGATCCTGGTGTCCATGTCACTTGTGAGGCTTATTGTGCAACGATTAGGCAATTCAAGAAAAGTGTGAGAAGGAAAAGACCTCTGCTGTGGGCCAGAAATGCAGAAGGCAAACATTCATTTGTTCTCTTGCATGACAACGCAAGTCCTCACACAGGAGACTTGACAGTGGAGCTCTTGGAGTCCAGTGGCATTGATGTTTTAGACCATCCACCATATTCACCCAATCTCTCCCCGTGTGACTACTTCCTTTTTCCAAGGATGAAGAGAGATTTGAGAGGTTTCTGATTCAGGAATGTGCCAGAAATGCAGGATGGTGTGAGGAGAGCTTTGCACAACATCACCAAACAGGAATTTGCTGCGGCAATGGATGATTTAACTATGTGCTGGATGAAATGTGTCAAGTCTCAGGGCAATTATTTTGAAGGACAACGCACTCAAATTGACCCTGAAGGCAACCATGGGATCCAATTTGAGACAGACAGTGAATTTGAAGACTAGCTTCCGTGTTACTCCTGCAGTTTCCTTTGTGATATTGGCCATCGCAGGCCCACTTGCGCAGTCAGTTTTCTGATGTTTGTTGGCATGTGTTCACATTTTATTGGCATGTTTTTCATTTGCAATTTGGATAGACATATTGGTTGGCATGTTATTCAGTCATTAAAGTTTCCAGCATCCTCGAAAAAAATGCCTTTTTTTGGACAGAAACCGCCAAATCGTGGACCTCCCTCGTACCGACAAGTCTCCGCTTGCCTTGCTTGTCTTTGTAGCGAAAGTGTCACCGAAAGTCGTCGTCCTTTTCTGACCCAACAACGCCCACCGCAGCAGAAATCCCTCCTGCGATCTACGCCAAACCTTGCATGATCTGTACACGTCCGTTTTCCTCTCGCAGGACTTCGCGATCGAAGACGACTACTGCGGAGCGTACGAGCTCAACAACCCGGTCGCCGGCACGAAGCCGATCTCGGCCGAGGCCGTGCTGCGTTTCCCGAACACGCTCGTGTCCGCCATCGCCGTCACGGACACGCACGAGTACACCGTCGCCTTCGTCGGCACCGCCGCTGGCACCATCAAGAAGGTACGTCGTGTGCGTGCGTGCGTGTGCGTTCGTGTGTGGTGTGCGTGCGTGTGGGTTCGTGTGTGTGTGTGCGTCTGGGATTCAGACAGGTGGGTTGTTGCCACTCGGGATTGAAGCCATTGCGCGAGACCCACACTCGAAAGTTGGCGTCGTTTGAAGGGCACAGGGAAGTTACCAACCTGTTTCTTGCCCAAACCCTGAAGCTTCACGATTCGACTCGCAGACGTCAGCTTTATGAAGGTGGCGCCACCTTGTGAAGTCACTACCTAACTACAGGTGCACACGTTTCTTGCTTTTGTTGCACAAAACTCTTTGGTGGGTCGGTGCGCGTGGGGTGAGCGCTCAAGTGATCTGAAGTGTCGCACTGAAGATGAAAGTCTCGTCGAGAGCTGCGCTGCGCAGACTGAGCTTTTGTGCAGAAACTTCGCAGGAGACATCAAACTGCCAGCGCGACACAAACCCAACCGAGTTCTCAGATTTACTGCGATTTGACTGTCGCGAAAGAAAAGCGACGCGAAGCTTTATTGTGCGGCCTCCCGCCAATTACCATCGTGATACTGCGGTCTCAATCTTGCAGTACTTTTGCGCGTTCTGCTCTGTGGCGTCTCTAGGTGCGCGTTCATCCACTGTGTTATTACGAAGCGCCGGAGCAGACGTTGCGCTGTGTCTCGTGGGTCTCGTGGAAAATCCGAACCACATTGGTTCGCGTGTTTGATCCTCGGCTGTAACCGATGGAGTTAGGCTTTCGTCTGTTGAGAATTGACCCAAAAATTAAGCTTCTGACTGAACTGGTAAAAGTTGGTATTCTTCGCAGGTTCACTACAGGCAACATTTGACGCTTTGAGCAGGGGGGGGGAGGGGAAGTGAATGGACGTTTTTGGACTTCAAACAACTTGAAAGACCAATACATCAGCTCATGGCTTCACATTTTTGCATCAACAAGTTGTGCGTTTGTTTTGGGTAGGAACCAATGTTTTTCTTTGCAACGATCGAGCAATTTTATCTCGATCCTTATGAACGCGCGCGATGCGCGCCAGACGTGCGTCCCGCAGCTGCGCAGCCGCGCACGATTTCTCCAGATGCGATGTGCGCAGGCGCAGCGCAGGCGCGTTGTTATCGGGAGAACAGATCTGCGGGCGTTATCAGCGCAGCGCTTAGTCTCGGACGCTGTATCGATCAGAAATCAATCAGCCGAACTGTTCAGGCCAATCAGAGCCGGATGTGCACGTCAATCACTGATCGGAGCGGGGCGGAGGGGGTAGGGATCCCAGCTGGGGTCTGGATGCACTTGTTTTGCGATGTTTACCTGTTGACATGCAGGAGTTTCGGGTACTGTGTCTGCACAAGGTTTGTGTGGTGCAGGGAAACTTTGCATGGTTGGAACCTGTGTTGCAGCAAAGAGTTATGGAAACGCAAGTCCTCTCTAATTTGAGACTTGAGATGCGAGGTGAGACCCTGTCATGGCGAGACCAGGCCAGCCGACCTTCTGTGTCCGGTGTCACCATGGAAACTGAGCCTCTCTTGTCTGAACCGCGTGGTTGTTTTTGCAAGAACACGGGAAAAATCCGGCACATTCATTGATGGTAGCGGTGTGCATGGCAGCGTCTATCTACCTGTAGTTTGGGGGCTGAGTACACGGGAAATGCGAGCAAGTGTTTGTAAGATGCGTGGAAACCATGTCAAGTGAGACTCGACAGGCTTGTGGACGTTTTACAATGTTCTTGACGTGCATTTTCTGTTCGTAGTGTGTGCTGAAAGTAAGCATGCGTTGGGTTTGAAAGGACGTGCACCTGAACATTGAGATGAGATTTGGTGTGTTGCCTTTGGTTGGAAGGAAGCGTGTTCACCAGAGTGGAAAACACAGTCACACGCACCAGTTGCATGAAATAGATATGTCACAACTTTCAGTCTGCGTCCTGTCCGTATTAGGTGTCATTTGATTTGGAGACAGGAAAAAAAGTAATAAATTTGTGAGCATCTTCCCACGCTAGTTAGGTGGTTCTGCCTCTGAGATGCTTTCCATATTTGTGTGAGTTCGACGTGTCTGAATTTTGCCCATTCAGTGCGCATTCCCGCTTGTAGCCCAGTCAGATGCGACGGACACTGCGAAAAGTTCGGTGGCCTCGATTTTCCAAACATGGTTTGCGTGCGAACGCACTACCTGGGGAACTGCAAACACTCGATCTGACGAACTGGAGGAGGTGTGGCTCTGTGCACTTTGAGTAGAATTCATCTTACGTGTTTGTCGGGTCCACACCGCGGGGGCCCATTGCGCACATTTTGCAATCCGCGCACACCGCACCGCGGTGGTAGATCCACCGGGAGGATCCAGAGCTGAGGTGCGAACACCGAGCAGAGCTGCTGTAACCAACCTGCTGGATAAAACACTGCAGTCCCTATCTCACAACAAACACTTCTCGCTATTGTGTTACTTCAAAGGAATTCCCAGGCCTGCTCTCTCCACCGTGCGCTTTCAAAACATCTGGATGCGTGCACGCAAAGAGCTCGCCTGCTTTCTTTCAGTGTCTTTTACTGGGTCAGAGTTGGACCCCGCTTGGCTTGGTTCTGTGTGGACGTTTGTCCTCATGCGTGGCACTGTGGAAAGGTGAGTCTATGGAAGTGCTTCGGTGTCAAGCAGGGAGGACTGCAAGCTGCCAGAACAAAGGCGCTTTACGAGGGGCTTTGGTCATCGCATGATGAGTGCACTCGACGATGAGTTTGGACAGGTTGCTTTTGAAGTGTGTGCTTCACATTTTTGCGCTGAACCTTTGGTGGCTTCACGGTGTCTGCTCAGTTTCCTGATGGTGTGAATGAAGCCCCGTCAACCCGTCAGTATCTTACAGTGTCACATGGGTGGCGTGGGTGGATCTTCAGTCGGACTGCACCAGCACGCAACGTACATGCACTGACACAGTTTCCGTCCATTACCAGGCATTTTCCCTCCATTTACAACCCGTCCCCGCCACGTAATGTCATTATGCGCCGTAAACCACATGCGTTTTGTATCATTACTTTGCAATGAATGAATTGCCCTCAGAAAAGCTGATTAGGAACCTCGCATTGCATTGAATGCTTTTTTATGGAGGAATTAGGCTTCCTTCCTCCTAAACGGTTGCAGTAGTCCATGGAAATCTCTTGGAAGTTTTTCTCAATGCGTGTTTTTAATAGCGACCGCAATTTTCTCGTTTCAAAAAGGTCTGGGGATGATAGTGTTTGGATGGCGTTCAATGCACGCATCGATGCAAAAGTCCTTTCATCGCCGCCGCTGGGAAACTTCTTCAGCGCCTTATGTTCCTGAATATTTGAGAACTCGCACATTCAGACGTACATCCGGCCAAAACAGATCGTATTTCAATTGCTCTGCACATTTTGTCAATGGCATCAGGCTCTCGTGAAGCTTGTGTGGTGTTTCGCAGACACCTGTCAAAATTTGGCGCCGTGCTCATTGCAAAATTGTGCTACCATTGTGGGTTGCGCTCACGCTTAACGTCAGTGTCCCCCCCCCAACGTCTTATGCACGTTCCTTTTAATGCCATTTCTAAACAGGCGACAAAAGTCCACAATGAAGACCGAAACGATGTTGACAGCGTGCAAGAATTTGGTGGGGTTGCGCTCGCGCAAAACGTCGGTGTCCCACCCTTCCTCCATCTTCTGCAGTACTATTTCTGTACAGGCGACGACGTCCCGTGTCGCAGAGTGAAGCACGACACAGAACGTGATCCGGAGCGCTGCACGCAGTTGACTCCTGGATCATAATTGATACTCATTAACAGGGCAATGCGTCAGTGAACAAAACAGCGCGATCTTTGGTAATGGCGCAAGATTGAAGCTCTGGAGGAGGAGACAGGAACACGTGTTGGAATCGTCCGTCTGAAGCGTGTCATGAGGAGTTTAATGATTTGTGATTTAGTTCAGTTGATCACGCAAACATTGGTTTTGTCGCATGATTGGTGTCTTCTGACAACCTTTTCTGTCCTGGAGCACAGACTGCAGTTCCAGACAGGGGCAGCTTTACTTGATCTCCCACTAACTTTTGGGAATTGTTCGACAAAATAAGTTTTGATCCTGAAGAGGTCAATCCACTCCCTGAAGCTATATGGATTGAAAAGCACTTGGAGAAACGGAAATGTTGCTTCTGGAGCGCATTGTGTCTGATTAGCCACCTGCTTGAGCGCACGTGTGTGCGTGCACGCATGCGCACCGCACGGAATCGACGGCGCTAATGTGCGCGGTGTGATGCGTGTGAATGAGGAGTATTGATCCCCGATCGGAGATCAATGAGGCGCGGTTGATCCTGTTATCTTTGCGATTATCGGTTAATGGCGGCGCACGTCGCGCCCCCGGGCGACGCGACGCCGACCGAACGTCGTGCATTATGGAGGCGTCGGGTCAGCGGCGTCGCGACGCCGTCCTCGCGTCACGGAGACGCGACGTTTTGCGCAGCCCGTATCAGAGCAGTTCCAGCCGAATCAGAGGTATTGCCAAAGTGGCAAATTGAACAGCAATGGCTGGAAAACTCCACTTGGGTAAATTGTTTGGAGCTGCTGCTGGCCCAGTGCAGAAATGTGTGGCACAGAGTGGAATCGGTGCAAACGCAACGCGACTGCACGGACGCTGTGAAAACACGTCAGAACGCCGGGAAAACAAGCAGCTGCGGATCCCATGAAAAATGCACGCGTTTCGCCGCAGACGCGTCTCGAGGCTCGAACGGGAAAACATCCTCCCATCACCGAGACAGTATTTCATTGTGCGAATGGGTCTCACAACCAGAGAATGGCCTCGTTCAATCAACGGTTTGCTGTTGAAGGCGAGAAATGGCCCTTGTGAACGCACGTGCGTTGTCTTGGGGTTTTACTGTCCTCCGGAAGAGTAATTCGGGGGCCCTATCTGAAATTACCTCCAGGATTTGAGGTTATTGACAGCGCCTGTGCTGTGCGCGTGTGTCGGGAGGCGGCCGTAAATTATTTAGCAGCGAGCCTGACGATTTGCTAATTGACCCAATCAGGGATCAGGGTCGGGGCGCCGGTCTAATTGTCCTGGATTTCCTGCGTGCATTGCGGGCCCCACAAGGAAATGAAGAATTCCATTCCCAGAGCATTGAATGCGGCCGGGTTCAAATACAGTAATTTTCCCTTTGGCATGGAGGTGAAATGACACTTGAAATGTTGTGATTATGTCTATTAGTTGAACATGGGGCACGCATGCATGCCAAATTGATGGAGAGGTTGGATCTCCGTGTGCCTCTTGGGCGTGAACTTGGATCAGAGCGGGGCTTTGTGAGGGGAAGGAGCCACCTGACATGCTGGAGGGGCTGTTGATTAAATTTGTACCTCTGAGCTCCACATGTGAACTCCAAAAGAGCAGAGAGTTTTCTGTTGATGTCATTCATCACTGTTCTGCAAAAGGTGCGGTACATCTACTTTTCGGAGTTTGCGGACTTTCTCAGGGTCCCTGTTGCGAAATCAAATCTGATTCTGGGCTTCGAAACATCCTGTCCGTGAGATATTCACCCCAAAAAGTTCCTTGGTGGCTCAGAACGAACGACGTTTGCGTGATCTGCGCAACAAACTCAAGGTCATTGCTCCTCTGAGATTTGCGCACGCATTGCGCATTCCCTGCAATTATTCATGAAACAATTTTACTGAAATCATGTGTGCTGACCACGTACACGAAGACGCGCACGTGAGGGTCACCATGGCAACGCGCGCTGCGGATTAGCCGTTGTCACGTGCATTGCGTGAACGTCGCTGTTGTCAGGGCTCAGGTGTCTCCGCTGCGGGGTCCGTCCGCGCTCAGCTGCTTCTCACCACAGGCGGGAAGTTGCATCTCACGCGACGTTTGCTTTGTCTTCTGGTGATTGTCGGCTTTGTGACACAGTGACACGAAAACTAGATAGCTGCGCTTTCTGAAAATTCATGGCTGGTTCCAATGGCGAAAGGGAGCTGGACTTGTGACGTTCACAACTGTTGTGCCAGCGAATGTCGCAGAGTGTTCTGTGAAGTGTTTTTGCCATTGAAATGCAAGTCGCGAGCTGTGCCCAATTGATCCAGATCTACGAGGGAGACGGACACATTCATTCAGTGTCGTCTGGCAGATCCAGATCTTGCTGGGCAGTGTGAGAGTTACTGCAGTGACTGAGTGTCCGCGCGGCTGTGGGAGTGAGTTATGGTCTTCTTGTCCGGCGGAACCGGAGCGCGGGCTCTGCTTCGGATGGGAACCGCTCAGACGAGGAATCAGCCTCCCCGCCCGCTCCGCGGGTCGGTTTCACACTCGCTTACAGCGAGGCTTGAGCCGGGGAAATTGAGTTTGCGCAGCCGGACTGCGTGATGGGTCCCGGTGGTGGGGCTGGCGCGGGGCCTGATGGACCAAATGCGATTTCTGCCTCGTATGTGGTGACCTGAGTGGAAACCAGATCTAGACACCTGGTCAACCGAGTCCGTTGTCGTTGAAGAGGCATCTCGGGAGCGACGGCAGTGAGTGAGTTGTCACGTTCGTCTGATTGTTCTGGAGTTGAATGGTCGGTGATAAAACATTTAGTGCAAATGGAATATCTGTCGTAAAATGCGGCGGCGCCGGCGGAATTGGGTGCGGGGGCGGAGGGAACGTCGCGGCCCTCCTCAGATGATACGCGCCCCAGAAACGTCAGCGTCCTCTGATGCACTGCTCTGTGATTGCAATATTGCATGCAATGTTAATGACATGATGTGTGCAATATAATAAAGTCAGCTGATTACAAAGCAGTTATTAATGCGTCAGGTGCGGCGCACAATCACCCATCAGTGGCTGAGCAAACAGAAATAAACCAGGTGGACACAATAAAAGAATGGCCGCATTGTAAAACCATTTCTGTGTATTGGGTGCACACCACCAATTCCACCCATCAAGTCTTGAAGGAATTTATGGTCTTGTGACATGGAAAGCGCGTTGTGAGTGTTGTGGGCGTGCTGCGGCCGAGCTCTGAACACGCCAAGAGACACTTTGGGCGACGGGTGGCTTTTCTCTTCCTTCTGTACAGGCAAAATCCAGATTCGTTCTCTCTGAACCAGTTTCGTTGTGTTGTCCAGCTTGTTTGCTTCAGGCGTGGGACACACACACACACACACTCTCTCTCTCTCTCTCTCTCTCTCTCTCTCTCTCTCTCTCTCTCTCACTCTCTCTGACCGAAAGTGGATCACTTTCGTGGGCAAACAAACAAGCTTGACCAGGTTGGACTGAAAAACAAGAACCTTGGAACTATCTTTTCAAATGGCTCCCAGGCGACTGTCTGGTTGCTTCGCGTGCCAGAACCTGATGTCACGGGGGATTCGAGGCTGGTCGGCGGTGCGGCGGATACTGTAATTGAGACGGTGACACGCAGCGCTTTGATCTGGCCTTGTGTGCATTACATCTGCCAAGGTAAACATGTGACCGCCATGTCAGGCCGCGCTCCCGCTCCTCCCAGACTCTGGCTACAGACATGCACGTTGTTGTCCAGCACGAAGGTGTTGTCTCCTCTGCCATGGGCAGCTGGAACGTTTCCGTCGTTCAGCTGATTCAACAGGCATGAGCTGAAGGGCAGAAATTTGGAAGTCGTGCGCCAAAGCCCCTCTGTGTGTGTGTGTGTGTGTGTGTGTTGGGTGTACGTGTGTGTGTGCGTGTACGTGCACGTGTACGTGTGCGGTGCCTGCTGAAATTCACGAAAGCTGTGTTTTTCGTCAGCAACGTTTCCATCCACATGTCAACGTCGTTACACGCAGCGGATGCGCCGCGCTTCTCATTGGCGCATCATCCTGATGAGAAGATTAGATTCCGTGCAAATATGGACTTTAATTACAACAATTGGCTGTATTCTCCCTCCCTACGTCCCGGAGATGGAAATAACGGGAATTTTACACAAGGATCTTTCGCAGTTGTGTAACGAGAACGAACTCAACATCCAGGATGTTTGCTCGATCTGACACTGAAAACGATGAAACTACTTGATTGGTCATTTGTTTTGCATCGCATGTATGCACACTCGTGTGCCACCCATCCAGAAAAGCCCTTGGTTCCTGGAATCGTGTGTTTCTGAGTGCCACACCCACACAAAGTTCACTGCCCTTTTGTGTTGACGGTCAGAAGAGATTCTGTCGCCAGTATGGCGCTACGAAAAGATGTCTTCCTGATTTAGACAATGACAAGTTGCTGCGACGTGGCACAATCTCCACAGCTTGTGAAGGGGGGTGGGGCACAAGTGGCGGTGGCTGAGATGAATTTCCCCCTGGGCAGTGTTGAGTTTCTTCGCGCCTCACACCAGACGTTGGCGTTGTTTTCTCTCGTCACTGTGCGCTCAAACGAGCACTTGTGGCCTCGGCCTCGAACGAGTATCGCAGGGTTACGGTTGTGAACGTGGTTGAGGGTGGGCCTTCTCTCCTGAGGATCCTTTTGGTCACCGTGTCTTCACGTCCTTCTCCGCTCTGTGTTTGCAGGTGGTGATCGAGTCGGCGACGTCAGCGCACGAGTACGAGACGGTGACGGTCGACTCGGATTCGGGAGTCGCGCGCGACATGGACTTCGACCGCTCCCAGTCTCACGTCTACGTCATGTCCGAGAGAAAGGTACGTGTCTGTTTCTCGTCCTTGGGTGCGTTCCATTTGCTGCAGCCTGTCGTGTTCGAAGGGTGGTTTGGCTGCGTGGGTCCACTGCAACAGATGACAAATCGCAGGTGACAAATCGAACGATCCCGTTGGGCACATATTGAGCCAGAGTGAGGACGTTCGTTTTGCCCACCAGTGTGGACCCCGGTACGAACGCGGCCACTGCACGTTCTGCCAGGGGGTGACAAGTCTTCAGCCCCGGAATTTGTGGGACTGGAGGTTGTCAAAAGTCTCAGGGTTGCTTTGTGTCCCGAATTCTTCTTGAGGGTGTGTGTGTGTTTGGTAGTCGTTGGGTCGATTGGCAACCATGTTTGCCGGTGGCTTTGAGGGCCAAAGTTTTCCTTTGGTTGGAAGTTAGACATGTCTGAAGGAAAAAGCTAAGTTGTGAAAAATTGAAAGTTTAGACAGGTGTGAGTGTAGGAAGATGTCAATTTTTGCACCCAGTCAAAAGAAAGAACACAATGCTTTGCCTCGCAGAGATCAGCTCGGTGCTGCGATTACATCGCCATGGATACCTCAATATCTCCAGCGTCTATCTGCGCTTTCGTGCAACATTTATGGATGAAGCTTGTGAAAAGGACATAAACGTGCATACGAAACCAGATAGCTTGATTTCGCTGGGAGATGTGGCAACAACGCCCTTCCTCAAGCGACAGCGGAGATGGTAGGAAATTTGTCAGCAAACGGGGAAGTGGGTTGGATGTTGAAAGATTGGGTCCTCTGCCTGCAAGGCTTGAAACAGCAATTGCCAAGGTTTATTTCAGGCAATGAAAGTTGTCAGGGGATTGCACTACGTCCACGAGGCATCTCGCGCACCTGCCGAACCAAATGCCAGTTCGCAGCAACTTTTTTTTCGGGTGAAACATCACAGTTGAAGAGACTTCTTCTGTATGACATCGGTGAATTTGTGACATCCTCACACAAAGCTCCTTAGCTCTGTCAGGCATGCAAACCTTCACATAAAATAACCCACAAAAGTTATGAACACACTGCTGGGTCTGTTAAAGGACAGGAAGATATTTGATAGTTTTTATTTCGTATTGAGAAATTCCAATTAAGTTGAACAAAAACTTCGGGCTTGTTTATTTTCTCTTTAATGGAAGAAATTTAATCCCCTGAAAAATGTCGGGGAGGCATTCAGCGGCGAATAAAAGGCTCTTGTGGTTGCCATAGAGCCCGGGACTGCGTGCAATAACAATGCAATAGCTGAAGGGGGGACTCTGGGAAGAAGAGCAACTCGGGTTTCAACCGCAGAGACGTTTTCTCGTGAACGTTCGTGGAGTGTGACCACGAAGGTTCGTTTCTGTAAATTTCGATCCATGTGCAAACTGGGCCCCTCTTGGCGAGGTGAAATTTGTTGTGGTTCTTTGTCAATGGTTTTCTGAAGATTTTAGTTTTGTGACAAGACATGCTCTTTGAACACCAAATCCGCAGAACATCCATTTACATTTGGACTCGGGCATGTTCATGCTCCTTGAAGGATCATCGCCATGGCATCTGTTACTTTTGGAGGGTGCTTCTCCTGTGAATGAGTTGTCTGCTTTGTGCAGCTATGTCAGGGCCACTGCGCACTGTGAATTCGCACAAACCGACGCACAATGGGCTGTGTCAATTATCTGAGGTCCAAATCTGCCGAGAGCTGAGAGACGTTTTCTGATTTGCCGTGACACGTTTTCTTCGCTCGTTTCACGAACAAAGGACGAGGAAAACAGACACAGGAAACGAACTGAATAGGTTTTCTACAGTCACGTGTGCTTTTGGTGAAGCAGGTTGGCAAGATGTGTGTGTGTGTGTGTGTGTGTGTGTGTGTGTGTGTGTGTGTGTGCGTGTGGGCTCGTGGGCACGTGTGCGTGTATCCGTCCGTCCTCGGCGTTCAAAACCAAATGACCGACATTGACACGGGAAGAAGACAGGTCTGAGCCTTTTGGCAAAGGAATCATGTGCCGAGTCCAAACCAATTCACTGTTCCAAAATATTCCAGAGAAAAAGTGAAAACAAACAGGCACTGCCGACGGCACAGTTGTCAGTTTGTAAACAGTGAGGAAAAACTGTAGCACCAGCGTAAACAGTTCACGCCCCAAAAATGACAAGTTTTTTCTTCGTTGAGTGTCGACGAACCTCTTGAAGTTGTTGAGATTTTGACACAGTGGAGAGTGATGTCAGCTCCGCGGATAGAGAGAGGAAAACTGATAAAATCGGGTCGCATCAGGAATGTTGCATCAAAGGGAGAATCCTGGCGTCCGGTTCAAGGGTCGAGTGTGTTTGGACCACCAAATCCGAGTGGTTTAGACAGAGGCGCGGGACACCCAATCTAGGGTTCTGGATGCGCTTCAAATACTGAAGAGAAAGCTGCGCTGTCAAGGTGCACCCGAATGCTTTCGAGAACATTTGGTGAAATGTTGGTGCAATTGTGTTGTTTCTTTCCATCCAACTCACAGCACCAAGTTTTCATCGTTTTCATCGTCAGATCTGCACCGAAGCCTCACATCGATGAGGTTGGGGAGTGTGATATTGCATTGTACGCCTGCCAAACTTGGTGAAATGCACTTTGTGTTGTGCATACCAGGCCACCCAGCGCCCCCCGAACGTGTGGTTCAAATCCACGCCGTCCTTCGCAGAAACAGGCGTCGTGCGCCTGGCGCGTCGGCTGTCAGCTCCACGCAAGAAAATTCCAAAACAATCCAACGCAGACGTGAGAAATATTTTTGGAACAGCAGACATCCCGTTGCTATTTTATCTCACAAATATTGACATATTTGCGGCTCGTTGAGAAGAAACGAGGGAGCGGTTTCTTTGTTACATCAGATATTCTTTTGCGGACTTTCTTCTCACACATGGAGAACGTGTCAAACTCGTTGAGTGTTGAGTTGAGGAGCAGGTTCTCAGAATAATTAATTTTCAATGGGAAGAACACGAGCCCTAGAAAACGAACTCCGAGAAAAGTTTTCCTGCCTCACACGTGAGTGTGGGCCTCAGAAACAGATCTTCAGGTCATCTAAACACCAGTTTCATTCATTGCGTACTCAATTTGTCTTTGTGCTAGACAGTTCCGACACCACATTTCTTGACCGTTTCCCAGAAGCATAAAATACGCCGGTGGGGGGGGGTGCATCAGTTGCAGTTAATCTTCGACGTGGAGTCTGGATTAATCGTTCCGCAGACTCCTGTCCCAGCATGCTAACGACCCGCTAATGAGCGATAATTGGGCGGATTACGCGCTCCTTTATTGCGCAGTACAGAGGCACAGGTGTTCCTGCAGATTAATTAATAACCAGCCATAAATTCCTCCGCCCTCCTGCTCTGGTGCTGCAGTTTGAGGAGAATTACGGAGGCAGCTCAGGCACCCGAGGTGATGGCTCTATTTGTCGGGCAAATGACGATTTCAGCGGCCGTGTGTGTGTGTGTGTGTGTGTGTGTGTGTGTGTGTGTGTGTGTGTGCATGTGTATGTATGTATGTGTGTGTGTGCGCGCGCGAGTGTGTGTGTGTGCGGGGGTGCGTGTGTGGGTGGTTGGTTGTGTGTTTGGGTGGGTGGATCCTGACGGAAGGACAACAACGATGGGGTTTCCTTGATTCTGGTCAGAACATCGCATCACTACTGTGGCATGCCATGCCACCTCACGAGTTCTTGTGACACCTTGGAAGTGTTGAAATTTAGGGAGTGAAGCTTGGTTCACAGAACCAGTGTGACCAGATGTGACGTGGGTGGAGGAGTTGCCATATTTGTGGTTGCATGACAAGATTATTTCACTGTTTCAGTATGTTGTTTGTCGCACCTTTTGAGTCATCCTTTTGAAAATGGAAACTTCGTGGCCTTACCGAATCAGGAAGGCCAAAACGACTCGGTGTGGGTGTGGTACATTCCTTGTGGTGCACGATTGCGGAAAACCACAAGGTACTTGTGGAAAGATCTTTTGCGCAACAACTTCAAGTTGTTTCCGTGGCTTTGGCTTCTTCCCCTGAAACCTTCACAAAATTTCCACGTCGCACGTGTGTTTGATGGAGACGTTCGGAACGCATCTCAATCAAGCTATTTTCGCCATTAAAAATTCCCGTCTTCATCGCACGTACTCGTGGCGCATTGCGTGTGTGAAGCCTGCAGCAAACAGCCGAGTCCGTGCGGTGGACACACGATACGGATCCGCAAAGAAACGCGCAGGAATGTGCGGAGAGGCTTGAGTGCGGTGGATCTGATCGTTCAATGATAACCTCGAATAGACTCCCCCGTTTATCTGCAAACATAAATACTCCCCACGCACCAATCAGTTGTGTGTTCAAAGGTGGTATGAATGTCGAGAGATACAGTGTTGGCAAAGTTTTAATTGGGTTCTAAATCAAGAGTCTCGTGTCCAACCTGTTTTTCCCTCTGTTGCGAAGATCGTTTTGTGGTTTGGGAGGCAGGACTGAAAAAGCTTTTTCAACCACAAGGAAAGGTGAATTAAATCGCAGTGAAGCCAAGGAAGCAAACATTTCAAAGATCTAATTCCATCGTGGAGACTTCACGTTGATGTGCTGAACGCAATGCGACACGTTGCAGAGAAAAATTCAAAGAGATCAAAGGGATATGTTGACCTGATTTTATTGTGTCGCGTTAACGGAAATCTGATAGTGCGTTTCGCACAGATATTTTGATCACAAAACAAATATTGAAGCTCGTGTGAAACAGGACCTTCATCTGTCATGGCGTTCTTCCTCGAGTTGAGTTGATCCTGAAGTTGCGTTTGAACACACACGCAAACACACTCACACACACGCACACAGGCAGTACGGTTGTTGGGTGGTTTGGGTACCAGCTATTGCCCTTGCATGATCCATTCTGTGTGTGTGTGTTGCGGAGCCCACAGGTGGTGTTTTGGAAGCAAAAAGGGAGTCCAAAACCGAAAGAAAATCTTTTGATGATAGGGTGGGCCTTCGCGGTGTGTGGTGAAGTTTTACAAATATTGGGACTCCAGCAGTTTGTGATTCCCTTCTCAACAGGGGGACCCCCGAGTGCGCACAATTTCGATCTGGCCTGTGAGCAACGCACCATATTTAGCGAATCAGTGTCGGGTTTCATACACTTGCAAAATATTTACGCGCGTTGCTTCGTGTTTGTTGTGCATCAAAAGTCTACACAGGGTCCATCAGGTGCATCCTCGGTAAATAGACTCGGAGATAAACGCGCTGACAACGATCCCCCATCGTATCCACCAGAGAAACGCGCGCAACGCGCGCAGATAGACTGCATTGTTGCAGCACGTAGATGTATCTTGTTCAGCAAGCAAAGGTGTCGTGGGTTTTCGGTGCGTGGTGGCTTTCTTTCCCAGACAGTTTGTAAATTTTGAAATGATACTCGTATCTCTGTTGTTGACCAGTTCAGGGTTTGGAACTCGTGCAGACCCTGCCTTTGTCTTACCCGTTGTTTTCGCTCACAATCTTCAGTCAAGAACATTGTCTGCAGTGGTCTGCAGAATGAAGCGTGGAATGCAGCAAAAGTTTTTCTTATATCCGCACTCCAGACTCGCATCGGAAGTTTATTGCGTGTTTTGATAGCGAAGACAGCGGCCCGTTCCGCACACCTGCGCGTGCGGAGTGTTTGGATCCGTGTTCTCACAGATCGTGTGTTGGTTCCTTCACGTGCGATGACCCTCCCTCACAAAAGTCATCATCAGTTCTGTACTCAAGAGCTGCTTCTGGGCCCGCCCGCAGAAAAACAAGATTTGCACCAGAAGTGGGGAAGAATTGCGCGTGTTTGGCTGCATGTCCTTGAATTTCAAAGAAAGTTTCAAAAGCGAAGCCCAGTGCCCTGGTTCTTGCACGGATGAGACAAGCGCCTCTTGACTTGTTCCACGGTGGATTGATGCCAGGTCTGAGCGCTCACTTCCTCATCGCAGAACTCTGCGGGATTTCCGCTTGTTGACCGTTGTGCAACAGATGATCGCGCAGCTAATCGCTGCTGCAACTAGAGGAAACTCCCCGCAGAACGTCTGCCCCTGCAGAAGGGCTGCAGAAGTGAGTCAAAACCAGCGGTGATGGATCAGCCCGGGTTCTGGGTCAGCACCTCATCCCTGTGCGATTGTGGAAGTTGAAGATGAAGAAATTGGGGAGGTGCTCTGGTGCGTCGTCACAAAGGTGCAACTCGTGTCCAGATATGATGAGTTTTCTGTTCCAAAGAGACAACGCCCAGTTGACATTTCCACACGAGTCTTCGTGGTAATGCCGGGGGTGGATCCAAGAGGCGGACCCACACCAAGGGGTGGTGTCTCAATTGTGAAATGCCACTTTGGCTGGGTTGTACCAAACAGCGGATTTGGCTCCAGATGACCTCAAAACAATCTAATGGGGATCACACCACGCCACTTCACTCGTATTTCATCGCGATTGTCGTCCACAACAAAACTGAGCCCCTCCCTGCTGCAGGTGATGGAGATGCGGATCTGTTTCCTGATCCACAGAGAAGCGGAAACTTCCCGGTACTCGCTCTCTCACTCGTCTTTCATCGCAGCGGCCCTCATGCCCCGGATCAGATTCGGGGCGATACCCGGTCTGATCCGAACACGATTCCGCCTGATGATCCAGGGTGGAGAGGCTGCAGTGATGGATGTGGGATGGACGTCCACTCGTCTCCCATCCGCGGGGGAGGGGGGTGAAGTGGATGTTGTGAGATTTCAGACCAGCTCCGGCAGGAAGTGGCCCCTCGAACCCGGGAGAGGAAAACTCAATCACAGACCCTCGTTTATCTACATAACCCGGGGAAATTAAATTGTGACGCTTATTCAAAGCGATACCTTCTCAGAAATACAGGGAGGAATCTGACATATCAATAACGATCGGGTTTCTTCCGAAGCTGCTCGTAAGTTGTGGAAGCCTCCTACTCCAGGAAAATTGCATTGGCGTATGGGAGTAAACTATCTCCGCTGAATCCGAAGTGTTTCTTTGATGTTTTTGCAGGCCGTTGTCGTATCGTGTTGAACGCGATATTTGCGTGTCCAGCTGCTGGACAGCTTAACGATGATGTAATGTTGGGGTTTTATCGCCCTTTCCACAGTTTGGAAACAGAACTCGAAAACTGTGGCGGAGATCGGTGGAGAGGCGCGACGTCTGTTGCGCGCGATCGCAATTACGCGTGAGCGATGGTGTCGGCGCGCCGCCCGTGACCCCGCGGCAGCCGCGCCGCCGACAGAAACGTGCGGCGCGCATCGAGCGTCTGCGGCGCTGTGAAACACGTGCGAAGCGGTTCAAACGAATCCGAGGCCCAAATTGTTGAAACTTCAAGCTGAAACAACCACAGATCCGCTCAAGCTCAGCTGTGTGGTTATGACACTTGAAGCGCCAAATCTGCATGTCACTTGAAGCCGTGGGATTTTACAAGGGACTTTGTTCTGTCGAATTGGGAGTCTTTGCACGTGAAAATGCATTCAAAGGGGTCATTTTCTCACAGTGATCTAAGGATCTGCAGAAAAAGGATCATCGCACGCACCTGCGAACGCACTTCAGCAGAACGCTCAGCGCGTGCGGCTGCGGCTGCTGCTGCTGCAGGGGTTTCCTCCTGATGGGCGTTTAATCGAATCTACAAACCCGTTAATTCTGCACTTGCAGTGAGTAATGTCCAAGCTGTGCTAATTCACACGTCGTTGCTTGGTTTGGTCACCATGGAAGTGGGGCATCGGGAATCTCGCCTGTTGACGAGACGAGTTCTCAAGGAGCTGCTTCTTGCACGAAAAGTGGATGCAGATACACGAGTGTAAATCATAAGCAGCAGTTTTCAAACGGAACTCGTTTTGACCAGAGGTGAAGCTAGTTTTCCTGGAAAGGACCAATAAAGTAACCGCGGTGTGACATCTGGAACCAAATGGATCCTTGAGTTGTCATAACATCCGCTCGAGCGTGTACGCACGTCGAGGCATGTTTAGCAGAGGGAAACATGAGCTACGAGTGGCGAAACGTGGCATGTTTTTCAGTGGCCAGTTGGGGGTGGATTATGTTGGCGTGATGGGCTGAATGGCTGAAGAAACCTCCCGATCCTCTGGAAGACAACAGGAGAACATGGCGGTTGTGCAACAAAATTGTCATGCGAAACCGAATTCCTCAACAGACTTGAATCCGTTTTTGGATCCAATTCATTCTCGAAACAAAATGAAATTGACACAAGTCATGTTTATTCAATTCGCGAATCCCTTCTGCGAACCGGGGGGGGGGATGAGTTGAATTTTTGTGCGGGGCTCGTGTTCCGAGGCTGTGCGGCGGCATTAATCGACCCGGGTCTGTAACCTGCAGAACCACGCGCTGATCATTACGCAAATCCACGGTGTGTTTGCACTCTGGAGTGGAGTGTCAATATTTACGATGCCAATTTGTAATGCAGAGAAATGTACAGGAGGCTCTGAATACAAAATCACTGCGGACCGTCTAAACATGTGGGGAAACAAGGGTTGAAGTGGGAGACGTAACTTTCTGAGGTTTTCTGAAAACGAATTGAACTTTGAGAGAGAGAAGCAGTTCTCTGTGGTGTAAAAAGGAGCACCACTCTCGCAACTGCAGGTTTCTCTTGCACCGTGCCTTGCTGAATCTATCTCAGGTTTGGAAGCGACACCTGCGAACACGAAGGAATGTTTTGTAAGAATTCACCCTGGCTTCCACCTTTGCATGCCTTCACCATGAACCCAAAAGGCATCGAGAGAACTTCCAGTGGAGAAACATTGATTTGCAGGGGCGGCGGAGGAAAACATACTATTTTGGCTGTCGGCCTGAAGAAACACTCGGCACTGGAGACGTGTCTTCCCATTTGCATGGGAAAGAAACAGGTGCGGAGACTGCGGTGTAAGTACGGCAGCCTCGACAGACACACAGACTGCAATTGAAAGGCTCTGTCCCTGGAGACCGTCTGAAATGGGAGGGAGAGCGAAAGGACCTGACAGCATTTGTTATGTTTCTGCGGACTGATGAAAACACGGAGCTGCTCTTTGAGGGTCCTTTTGTGGTCGGTGAACAAGGGGATTGCGCGCTGCGCTGTTTCTGTTGCCTTTGCCTCGACACGTCGCTTCTGGCGACAGAAATATAACTTCTGTCGTGGCTTTGTCGTTCAGAACTTTTCTCTCGCCTGAGGACCTTGCTTGGGTCGAAGGTGCCGTTGTCTCTGGGTTGTTGACCTGCAAACCTGGTTGTTCCAGGTGAAGCAGGTTCCAACGTGTGAAGATTCGTAGTTGGCTTCGTGTCTCGACTTTTTCGCACCGCAAGCGAAATATGGATCGAGGAGCGAGCGAAGTGATCGGTGTGTGTGTACTCGCGGAAAGGTGAGGAGAGAGATTGGGATCAGAAGGCTGTTGTATCGCTGAACAAGTGTAGCGCGCGCCTCGATGAGCTGCTCATTGTGACGGAAAATTCTCGGCATGTTTTGCATGTAGGTTTGTTATGTAAGCGTGAAGACTCACACAACTCAAGATGCAGCCGGAGCTACTGCTGCTGCTGCAGCTTCTGAAGGGGCGAAATCTCCTTTTGTAGTGTGTCTAACGTAGGGGAAGAGAGAAAGGGAGAATTTACGTACCGGATCAACTTCAGATCTCTCTTGGACAATTGTTTATTGTGGGCCCTGACGTCACAATGGCTCAGTTGACGCCCAGTGATGCAATTTGTTGTGTCGCTTCACTAAATAACTTTCTCGCAGATGTCAGTCTAACGCTGAACTCAGTGGAGGTCTCACAGTGCATCAGGTGAACCTCTCGCGACAGCTTGCGATTCTGCACGCTGTCATTGTTCAGGTTCGTCAATGCGAAGAGTATTCACAGTCGGTCCAGCTGCAAACCGAGATTTTTCACGTGACTGACTTGTGACGAGAAATTCCGTCGCGCGTGCGCACCTCTGATCTGCGCGACCGACGTTTCTGACATGCGCGCGTAGGTGCGCGTCGCTTCATCACTCGCGAATCCCCGAATCAAAGTCGCGAAGCTACTCTCTCAGTCAATTCGTGAGGCTTCGGTATGGAAAGGTAGCGAAGCAGAAGGTCTGCATTCAGAGAGAACGCACCGTTTTTACTCGTACCACACGGAAAATTCTGCAACAGTTTGCTGTGCAGTATGTTCCACCAAGTCCAGTGTGTAAATATTTCGTCTCCTACTTGGGCTTCCTCTAAACAAACACTCCGCAGGAGACTCAACTCGGCTTCCGAGGTCAAATGTTTCTTCTGTACACCCCAATGATATCCGCTTTCTCTCAGATGTTTTGAGTGCAGCTTTTTCAGGTGGTTCAGATGCCTTGGAACTCTGCAGCTGAAATCGCTGAAACTTTTTCGGATGACTCTTTTGCACTGACAACGTGGAGCGTCTGGTGTTGCCAGGATTTCCGCGTTGTTGAACGTCGTTCAGTTCACGTGCGTCAGCAACACCGGTTGCGCTGGAGTTCATTCAAGTCACTTGTGGGGTCAGAATGACAGGCGATTTTCATTGTCACTTCCTGTTGGTTCACTTTCTTGAAGACCTTATGATCGATCGGAGTCGGGTCAGACCCTTGGTACGGGGCGGTTCTGTTGACCTTCGCTTTGTTCCTAATCGCTGGCTGTTCCTTTTGTTGCGTGGAGCTGGCATTTATTGTCAAGAAAACAGTGAACAAAGCCTCTCCGCGTGTACTTGGAAAGAAAGGGCTCTGGGAGACATGTAGAGACTGCGCAATGATACAGGCTGTTGGCACATCAGATGCGGATTAAATCTAAACGGATTCGAGCTATCTGTCATCTGTCACGTCGTGCATATGTAGAGCATCCCCCGCTGCCGCAGCTCGGCGACACAAGATCCAGGATTCGCGCGCCGAGGGAATAGAGACGGGGGAGCGAAGACAGGGAGAGAGGGAAGCTGCTGCAGGCTTTTCAGCTTCGTTTGATCAAAATAGCTTCACTTCTTTTTTGGCGGTGGTGTATCCATGCGAAGGAGGGCGGTGCGCACCTAAAGACACTGTGCACAGGTGCACAGGGCAGGACAAAGAAATCAACATCTTTGTTTTGCTGAGAATGGTTTGGTGGCAGATTCCAGTGTCTGAGGGAGAGTGGTTGTGCAGGACAAACCTCGGGTTGTGTCCGGCCCTCTCTCCACACTTCTAGCTGTCCCCGAGTCCCCGCTCCCTCTGGATGCGCGGAACCCCTGCAGTGATGAATGGCCAATAACAGGTCGTAATATTGTGCAGGAAATTCCTTCATATGCAATGTTTACGGCTTCCCCGCCGAGGCAGCCGTCAGGTGACGAGCCGCGGCCGCCGAATCCGTCTCGTTCCAACCGGAAGAGTCGTGTACGAGACGCTGCAGTGGGAACCGTGAGGTTCCCCTGACCCCAGAATTTTTACACTGACATCGCCAGGCCTGTGTTCGTAGTGAATGTAGCCGGGGAACCGAGGTGCTGGATGGTTATTGCCAGGAAACGAACTTGCCAGTTGTTCCGCCACTCCGACCCACAAGGCATTGACCTTTGGCGGTGACCTTCGGTGGCCTTCACCCATCTGCAGACAGGTGTCAATCATTTTCCGTTGACCTGTTCTGCAATTTCGCGTTGAGCAGGTGTTGGGTGAATCAGGGATTGCAAGCGGCGAAGTTTTCGTGAAGATGAGCCGACCGCACCTTGATCCCAACCATAGTCCGAGACCCCAGAAAGCAACAGGTTGTTTCACCAAACGCAAAACATGCGGGCAAACCGAATAGCAATTGACTGCCTTCTTTTCCGCAGGAACACACTCGTGACCTTCACTTGACCTTGGCCTATTTGTGAATTTCCTGTGTGACGAGTACTTGGTGCAGGCAGCTGTGGTACTTGAGGCTGGAGTATCGAGCCGCCGTGTTTTGTTCCCTGAACGACTGTGTGCCTCTTGAGGAGGGGCCACCCGGGGAAGTGTTCCTCCGGCAGTTGCGGGAGCCGGGATGTTGTTCCCCGGGGCCTTTCTGTTGTGATGCTCTTTTTGTCTTGACTGATGTGTTGAACTCATCTCGGGTCTGTTTTTTGTTCGTCGTCAGCTTCAAGTGGAGGAAATGGATATCTGCGTTCAGGAAAGTTTGTTTGAGTCGCACGGGGTATTCCGTGGCTGCGCGACTTCTATCACGCAGCGCTGCAACTTTCATGAGAAGAACGTCTCTGCGCGCTGCGTTGGTTCTGGGAGCTTTAAATCTGACTTGTCGTTCCGAAGTCGGCTGAAAGGCCGGTTTGCATTATTGAGGAACCCTCCATCTCTCCACTTACTCCTTGTCCTGTTTGCCGCTGTCATCCGACAAATTCTCTCATCAAACTTTCAGACGCAGCGTCCGCGGAGACTTCTCTGACTGTGTCTTGAATTGTCGTCTCGTTTGTCTGACAAATGGAATAGTTTTGGGGCAGCTTCAGGCAAAACAAAGGAGAAAGTTGTGCTTCTTCGACAAACTTCTGCAGAAGTCGCCAGACTGTGGAAGCGCCACTGCACCAGCATCTGGACAGGTGGGAAGGTCCGGTGCAGGGAGGTCGTTCACCTGGTGACCCGAGCTTTCCCGGAGAATCCCGAGCTCATGTTCGTGACACCCAGATCGAGGCTGTCTCAGGTTGCCCGCTGTTGACGTGATTACAAAGGTTTTCCGACTGTGCTTTCCTTACGCAGAAGGAATGTAAGATGTTTGTCTACGAAATACATGCGGCAAGAACAGATGGACTGGTGCTGCAGCAACAGCAACAGCAGCAGGTCCCACGTGGGTGTTCCCACGCGTGCGTGTCGGCCCCCGGGACGCCCCTCGGGCCTGTGACTCGCTCCGCTGAAGTGGGCGGGGGTGGGGCTGGAGAGCCTCTTCGCGTGAGCACTGCGCTGGGAAAACGGACTCGTGGGCATACGTGCAGGCACCTGCACTCAAACTCACGAAAGTCTCGTGTGTTTGCATGATGCTCGGCTGAATCTGAAAAAGGAACATTGGACCCTGAGCAGAAACTATGGGTACGGAGGGGGGTGGGTTGTGGTTTGGTGATTGGTCTCTGTTGAAAGCTGTTGTTGTGCAGTGCTGGTGTGAAGATGTGGGCAATCTCCAAAAGTTTGCAAACCTGTCTGCCAAACACTCACGCATGTTGTTTTGCAAAAGCCAACAGAACACGCTCCAGGTTCACTCCCACACGAGAGAATCCCGCACACATCGACCGACCCACTTGAAGTGTGGCGTGCGCAGCAGAGATGAAGGACAAAACCAACACGTAAATTGCACACATCAGTTGATCAATGGGCGATAATCAAGAGATCAATTCCACAACTCCGCATCACACCACTCCCCCATCCATTGAAGGTGACAGTCTCATTTCGCGTGTCCATTTCACGGCATCGTTGTATTCTCGTTCAGCGCACGACATCCACTGTGATGCTGCTTTTGATTTCACTGATGGAGGTCTCTTCCTCTGTGTAACAGATCGGTTAAAAGCAAGTAACAGATACCAAGCAGGGTCGCGCACGCATACACAACACCCACCCACACGCACACACACACGGATCTGGTGTGGGTGAAGCGATTTCGTTCAGGTTTTGATGATGTTTCTGCGTTTGCAACGATGACGGTGAAATGCTCTTGTTATATATTCCGTACCCGTTATTCTCCAAAAAGCCTTGCATGTCTGCAAAGTGTTTGAAATCTCTGGTGGGAGTGCAAGGCAAGTGGTTCTATTATAAGCCAGATCGCATGTTGGCAATCTCGAACCATTGTCGGGGCGAAAATAGATGCGTCGGGTCTCGGGTGGCCAGAGGCAATTTGGCGTTGTAAAAGTTTTTTGACGTTGAAGGATTAGATACAAGTTTAAATTGGGAAAAGTGGATATTCAATAAAGCAGCGTTGGAAGCTGGGTATCAAAATATCGCGCAGTGGGAAACAGATTTTGCAGCATTAATTTTGCATCAGAGAGGAAGAAAATGTCCTTTGGAGCCGGGATGAAAATTGACGGGCCTTTTCCTCAGAACTTGCTGCTGCTGCTGCTGCTACTCCATGTGATGAGCTCAGTGCGGTTCTTTCAGCCAGGACTCAGTCCGGTGTTGTCCAGTCCGGGCCTTGAAGTGGTTCCAGCTCGTGCTGTTCCGCCAAGGCTGCTGACGTGATGCTTGGCAGACGAAACAGCGCGTTTTCAGAGAAACCGACCACAGAACGTTGCGACTTGCGTTTCAAGTTGTGTCCCACGAAAGTAACTTTGTGCTGTCGACCGGTGGGAGAGGGGCTGTGCTGTCCCCCGGCCCCTGTCCATTGGTATGCATTGGCCAGCATCGCGGACTCAGATAATGAGTGTATCAGGCATGCGGCTCACAGCGGCCCGGGCCCGGCCTGTCCGATCCACTTGATGCATGTGCGATGCGATCTGAGGAACAGTAATTGGAACTCGCCGCAAAAAAGAGGACAAAGAAGGACAGACTCATTGTCTTGCTCCGTGATGAAGCAATTTGCAGGTTGGCAGCGTTTTGCGTTCCGGGGAAGATTGTTGAAGATTCGCTGGGCTCGCCGTGTGGGTCAGACCCAGGTTGTCGGAAGGGCCAATTTTGTTGATTTGTAGTTGACATTTCCAGTTAAAATGCATCACGTTGCAGAGATTTGTCCGTGGTCTGAAGTGTTTTGTATTGCTTCAGCTGGTGTCTGCTGGACGGACTTTTCATTCAGTCCCTCCGTCCTCCTGTCTGAACCAAGATGAGGCTCACGCATTATTTGGGTGTGTGTGTTGGGGGGGGAGTGCAGGACTGCGAGGCTGGTCGAACAGAATGCACTGCGCTTCCGAGATTCGTCCGTGTCCCGAAGAATGCGTTCGGTCCCGTCTTTCTGTCCGAACCTGGATGGATCCGACCTCGTGCAGGGAGAGTGCAGGGCTGTTGGAGGTGCCCGTGGTCCGGCCGCTCCGGCACGCAGCAGCAGTAATGGACTGCGCATGTCGCCGCGTCTCGAGATGCGCAGGTGACCGACTCGGGGGCGACAGAGGTGGCGCCGCCACGTGCGAGTTTTCACACGAGCGCTGCCAGGTTGTCACAATGAGGGGGTGGGTTATGCCTGGGAAGATTGGAAGGGGGTGACAGCTGAGAAAAAGGCGTCAATTCAATGAAATATTCAAGATGGTTTGAATTAAAACCTCCTTGAGGAGCCAAGTTCTCACTTCAATGCAGAGAAGGAGAATTTGCAACAGGCAGAGCAGAAAACAAAAGACTTTCAGCGTGCAGATCGAATCGCTTCTGTCGCGCCTCGTGCTTCACGAGAGCAGCTGCTTTGACAGAAACAAATGCAATTGCTGCGCGTTGAGCTGGAAATCCTGCATTTCTCCGCGGCAGGACGTGTGTTGCCTTTTGATTGCAGATCCCTAAAAGCCTTTTGTTAAAACCTGCGTGCATTTGCACTCCACAAAGACTCGAGCTTATGCTTCTGTCCTTTCAAGCTGGCTTTGCACGCTGGCCAGTAAATGTTGATTACGGAAATGCAACAGCCTTTTCACTGTTTGCGAGAAAAAAATGGCAGAACAATGCAGCAGTGAGTTTCCAATGGATCCTCTCGGTTTACCGACGGATCAAGCCATAAACATCCCTAAGGCGGCGGAATGAATATTTGTTCGTCAAATATTGACAGCGCACGATACATGGGCGACAGATTTGGCGGGAGCTGTGAAACAAGCAGCGGCCGGGTGTTGGTCTCAATAGGGAGGTTCAGCAGATCCGCGCGGTCGTCCGCCAACCCACTGCAACTGGATTGGTGGCGTTGTGTCATTGGTAGCTCTTCTTGGGTTGTCAGTGCATTTAGTGTCTGCACACCACCAATGTGGCAACTGGAGCACCACACGCCATGAAAACTTGTGGTTTCTGAAACTCGCCAATTTGGTCCCATGCAGACATGGTGGACTTGTGCAACACTTCTGTTGTAGCGAATCCCATTTTCCCGCAAGGAAATCCATGTCCTTCGCTTTGAAAAGCTGAGAATCCTGCTTGTTCTTTCGGCATCGTTCAGAAGGCTCAACCTGCCCAGAATCCAGGGTTCTACGCGCGGTCAATGAAGCATTGATCCAGGACACAGCCAAGGTGGTTCCTACGAGCAATTTTGGCCGTTTTCTACTCACATTCTTCGTGTAGCACCTCGAGCACCCTTGAGTGTAAATGGAGAAAATTGCATTTGGACTGTGGGCCTGAGTCGAGGTGGCGCTGCGCTGGAGTCGGGTCAGGGACGCGCTATTCACGTCCAATTTGTGCGCGGCTCTGTACGTGAGAGGGAGCGACATCCATCCTGATCAAATCCACTTCTTCTCAGCCCCGACCTGTACGAAGCAGGGATTGTGTTGGAGAATATGACACCTGAAAACTGGATTTTGTGTCTTTGTTGTTTCTGATGAAGACAAGCAGAGACTTGCATGCAACACACTGAAATGGACCTCTTGTATTTGTGAGTCCAGACGAAGACTCTGATGGTTCAGCAGACAGCGGTGTCGGGAGCCCTGGGTCCCTGGTTGTTACTGTATTCAGTGACTGAAGGCAGCATCAGCGCACGGGTGAAGCGGGCGGCTCGGATCGCCCAGCCCCGCCCCCGCCCGCCGTCGTATCTTTGTTCTGCTGAATTAGTCGCAACTTCCGACCTGTTGCGGCGACGGGAATAAGCGATGAGACTTTACTGCCGTTTACCTCGACTGACTCGAATGGGAATCTTCTCATTAACCGGCATAAAAGTGCGAGTCGCTTTGTTGCTCGACGACTGTCGTCTGTTGCGCCGTTTCTGCTTCTGTCGGCGGAAAGATACGAGAAGCGGTTCGCTTCGCTGAGGTGTCAATACCGGATGTTGGAATGACAGATTTGGTTTGCAAAAGATTTTTCAACTGCAATTAAAGGCTCAGTGGTTTGATTTGGTGCTACGGGGGCTTCACTCCACTCCCGAGTTCTCATGGGTTCAATCAGGAGCGCTTTTCACTGACAATTGATTTCTCGCATTGCAACAGGTGACTGACTATTCATTGTGGGATTCTTCCCATTGTGAACACACCGTTTGAAATGAGTCTCACACACACGACGACAGACGCGCTTTTGTCATGGTTCTCAACACCTCAGAACCCAGAGACCTCAAGTGTCTGAGAACCGGTTCAACCAGCAGTTCTCAGGAGACACAAGGGTCTGGATTGGATCACGCTGGAAGACCCAGTTCTCAGACACGTGAGGTCTATCAGAACCAGAGGTCTCGCAGAGCCTTCACACCGGACATCTGTTTCGTGTTTTCCACCATGTCATGAGCGGAAGAATCTGAGGGGCTGGATCGACGTGTTTCCGGTTCCTGCGCGCGCCTCTCACGACGCTGTCTGCGCATGCGCGTCAAGATCAATAGACGGAGAGTCACACGGTGCGTTCGACTCTTCACATTGATCCTCCAAATTTACACTTGTTCTCTCCTCGGAGTATCGCTACGAAAGGAAAGAAGTGTTTCAAGGGCGAAATGAGGACGGAGCTCCAAAATTAGTTTCCTGAAGTGTCGAGCCTGCCCCACATCGTTGTTCCCCTCGTACTTGGTTTCTTGATCTCCTTGAGGTGTTGGCCACACCCAAAACCCTGTGTCTTTCAACAAAGATATTTTGAGACGCCTGGAAATGGATTTTCAAATGCGTCGTCTGACAAAGAATTCATTTTCTGACATTTAAACTTGTTTTTGTGTCACCTGTGCTGGATTTTACAATGGGCTACGCAAATGAGATTGGAATGTAATTTTGTTGCTTGAAAGCAGAAACTAATTTGAAGCCCTACTTTTTGCCGTGGTGTCGATGTGTGATGGAATTGGTTGCAACAAGCTCCAAAACTTTCTCTCACGTTTGTGACACCTTTGCGTTGTCACATACGCGCACACAAAACAGCTTCCAAAGACACAATGTGAAAGTGGGTAGGTTACTGAAAACATTCCAACACCAAAAAAAAGTTTTGAGACTGCCACAGAAGTTTTTGTTGGCACAAAGAAACTATGAAGCTGCGTTGTGTTCACCTTGACAACGCGCTGTTGTGAATCCCTCCAAAACAGATCACTGTGCAAAAGAAGTATCTGAGTCTCTTTGTAATGGAGGCACAAAGACTCTGAGCCTTTTGTGGTTCTGGGTTGAAAGTTACGCAGAGAAGCCGAAGCCTCGTGTCAGAGGAACAATAGATCAGCGAAACCCTGCGTGACGCCGATGCAAATTCATTTGTGTGATGTGTTGTCGTGTGTCGCTGAAGACGCACGACGGCGACGTCTCTGACCCGGAGTTGTTGTCTGCAACAATTTCCCTTTGCGAAGTCATACTTTTTCATGCAAGAGACAATAATTTTTGTCTCGTACAGCTTCATGAAGAAAGACTTTTTGAGGGAAGTGGAGAATGAATCCACCGACTTTTCGTGAGGTGTTTGCTGTCGTTTTGCAACAGAAAAGTTTCTGACGCCAAAAGCGATCTCTCAAAGAAGATTCAAAGTGCTCGTGGTGTTGGACATAGACAACCACTGCATAGTCGAGATCTTGGATGAAAGGGTGGGAAACGTGCCCTGTGATTCCGGCAGGGAGAGAACCACGTGAATCCAGGTCCGGTGTTGTGGCCGACTTGGGTTCTCTATCGCTCAGAAGTTCGCCCCTTGTGTGCGTCAGACACAGTCCTGGAGTGGGGTTAGAGTCGTCTGTGTGTCTGTCTGCAGACAAAGCTTTGTCCAGCTGAGCTCTGTTGATCCCCATTGCAGAGTAATCAGCTGAGCTCCGCAATGATACTGTCAGTCTTTGAACAGCAGCAGCACACAGACTGTGAGTCCACTTTGTTGTGTCGTCTGAGCATCAACTTAATAGCCTCCGAGTTTGCCGCGGACTTGTTTACTCCAAGCTGTATCTGAAAAATTAGATTCCTGACTTAATTTTACGTTTTCTCGGGGTTATTTTGAGCTTACACGTCGTGGTTTGAGGTAAGTAATGCACTGAGCAGTAAACCAATTTGCCAGGCGTGTTATGGGCGGTTCGCATGCCATCTCAGCATAAAAAGTCTGACGTGCAGCACCAAATGCCTCATTGTCTAAATCACTACCTGCGCTAAAAGGCGTTGGTCTCCCTGCAAGGGAATATTCACGTAAAGCCTGGGACTCGGCACATCTTTTTCCTAGCGACAGTCGTTCAGATGACCTGCTTTAAGAAAAGATAGTTGTCATCGCGTTTCTCCCCTGTTGCCGAGAGGAGCGGCTGGGGACAGCTCGATTGCCAGATTGTGGTCGGGTGAGATGTGGGTCAGGATTGTCACCTGGGCCCTGGTTCCTCCTCCGTGAGGTCCGTCCATGACCGTGGCGGTGTGTGTGTGTGTGTGTGTGTGTGTGTGTGTGTGTGTGGTGTTTGTGTGCGTGCACGCCTGCATTTGTGTCGGTGTGTGTGAATTGTGTGTGTTCGTGAGTGTGTGTGCACGTGTGTTCGTGCGTGTGTGTTCGTGTGTGTATGCGTGTACGTGGGTGCGGTGTGAGTGTCTTCGTGTGTGTGCGAGGATGTAGGAGCCTCTCCAGCTCCGGTTATTACGCTGTGATTACAGCGGCCCTGCGCGCAGGCAGCAGGCGATGATATGTGTGATTAAACAGCGTGTAAACCCGGGCCCGGCTCAATCGGAGGCGCACTACTTACAGAAGCCTTGAACAAATATGTACTCTGGCTCACTGTGATTTTCCCAAGCTGCTCTCTCCTTTCCCGGGCTCTGCCACTGTGTAATCCACCGGTATTTTCTCCCATGATTTGGAACTCCCCACAAGGCTTGTTTGATTGGGAGAGGTGCAGTGACGTTTTTGGGCGGAGATGACAGAAGTCAGGAGTTGTGATCCTGTGTCTTGTGACGCGTGGATTCTGAGTCTTTCATGCGCTGTGGTGCGGACAGGATGTGCCTTTCAAGGACCATCACTCCAGTCCTTGATATTGGATGCAGAGCAGCTGTGGTATTGGTGGCCCTGATGGGCGGAAATACAGAAAGCGCATGTTCCCCTCACTTCCGGTTCAGCAGCGCTGGATTCAGAGTGTGAATGTCTGCGCTGTCCATTCCTTGTGCGCCTTGTGGGAGCGTCGTGTGTGTGAGTGGCGCGGCCGACGGTGTGGAAGTCTCCACCGCCTCGTCTGATGCGATTTGACGTTTAATTTGTCCACAGTACAAAACATGTCGCGTGCGCCTCGATGGCTTTGCGAAGGGATATTGACTCGAGCACACGACACAGGGCTCGCAGATGGAGGAAGAGGATGCGTGTTGCCGTGTTGAAAGGTTTTGAGGCGCCGGAGCTCAATGACGATTTGGTTTTCATCGCATTGGCTTGCGCTGCAGATCCTGTCACTGATGGAGTGAGGTTCATGATCTGTGACTCCGATGCGTTCCTCCCCATTGTGGTCAGGAATGTCCTGTGTCTATTGATGAAGGGGAAAATCCAGATGTTGGTCACAACGGCGTCTGTCAAATGCACGAACAGAGCCTTCAGCTTTGACCCAGATCTGAATCTGAGACACGGATACAAGGAGATTTTCTCACTGAAGTCAGTGACAGATTCACACGCCCTTCCTCACCCCGCGAGCTCAGAAGGAGAGGAGGGGAGGAAGGAGCCCCTCGCTCGCACCAGACTGCACGAGTCGCACGACTCGCAATCAGGACTCGAGGATATCGATCCAGCCCATCGCGGTTGCAATCCGAGTGGCGAAGGGCGTGCGGCGGCTGCGGCGTCGGATCGCACTCGCCTCTCGGTTGCAATCTTCGTGTTGCGGAGCTGGTGCTGGAGGCTCGTTCATTCTGCCTTTTGCCAGGTTGAATTCCCAATGCTGTGATTCAACGAGTGTTTCTGGCTTTGTTGCGCTGTTTTTATCGCTTCTCTGTGGCCTGGAGTGTTCTGTGAATACTGAGGTTGTTCGCATGCTGTGCTGCAGCTTGAAAATTACGAGCTTCCCCTTTCCTGTCTGGCAGTCAACAACCTTTGCTTCCGGTGGTGTCTGAATACAATTGTCTTGGAGTAAATTCTGATGAAGTGTCTGGTGTTTGAGTCGAAAAGCTGCCTGCTAGATTCCCATTTCTTTTCCTGAGCAAGGCCCAAGCGAAGAAATGTATCGTTTGGCAGATCTGTGCGCACGAGGTCCGGGGCATGTCACGTGTCAAGATGTCATCGATCTCGGAACCAAGAAGTGGGGACCACGGAAGCACAGCCCTGTGTTGGAAGCCGAGGGCGTTGCCCTGTCTCCTCTCAATCACGTGGTTCTGTTGAGAGCAGCGCTTTTCACAACGGGTACAGAAATGCAATTCTGAATGAAATAACGAGTTCCCTGTGATGTTGAGAGGAATCAGTGAATCCACTGAGGAATGGAGGTTTGGGTAGATTTGAGGGCGAAATGATGGATCGAGACAGGCTTGTTGGTTTCAGCGTTTCGTGATGGAAGTCTATTGAGGAGGGAAAGGGAAACATTTGGGTCTTTGTAGTGCTGTATGAGTAATTACCACTTTATTACTGTGCGTTTATGAATCGCAAAAAAAGAAGCCTTTTCGTGGGGAGAATTATGATCGCAATTGCCAGGAAAGTAGTTCCTGTGAATGGGTGCTTCTTTCTTTGCGCACGCTGCAGACTAATCCACGTGAAACTATGCATTCTTCTCAATTCTTCCTTGCTGCAATTGGTGCCATGATGCAGAGTCTGAATATCAGACAGCAGCAGCATCTGTGTGTTTTCTTTGTTTCCACGATGGTATCAACGCAAATGCCACAACGTGTTTGCTTTGTTTTGTGCACGCTAAATTTGTTCATTCAGAAAATGTTTGACGATATTTCTTGCTTTATCTTTGCAGGTAAGTTCACCAAGACCTGTGGGCAATGCCGTGGGGACCGTTCTGACTGTTGTCTTCGAGTTCGGTACGTAGCGCAGCTGACCGGAAGGAGCGCTCGTGGCTGCGAGTGTAAACGAACCGGTTTGGATGGATCGCTGTGAAACCCTTGTGCATTGAAGCTGAGAACGGATAAAACCGAGCGTCGTGCGCATAGCAAATGAACCTGCGGGTCTGACCTGACCTGTCTGCAAAAATCTTGGACCCAAATCTGTTGGCGAGTGACTGGATGACACAGGTTTTGGCGAGGGAGTCTGGTCAGTGGACGCGTCCACGAGGGGCGGAAGAACATCTGTAGAGTGCATGTCCGTGCTGTGGAGAGCAGATGGATGGATGTGCACGTGATTCGATCTGCGTGGGATTTTCACAACCGCAACCACGTTGCGAGAAAGAGAAATCCAGTGGCTGTGCGTCCCGTGAATAGAAACCACAAAGAGACAGTGAGCATCGATAGACAGCAGTTCCATTGGAGGCTATATTGACTCTTGATATTCAAGCCCCAGATGCTGCATTGGGGATTCTCCCTTCGTCCATCTTACCTCGTGAATTGATTCGGTCCACTTTTCCTCATGTCCCGAAATAGCAGCTGCCTGGATTCATGCGCGGACCGTGGGCTCCCCGGGCCGGGGCTGTCGCGGCGGATCGGGGAACGGCGCTGTTTTCTCGCTGCACAATTTGTAAGGTTGTGTCTCTCCCGTCACTGCTGAATGTCACTTACGGTGCGACTCAGGATTTTCCTTGAAGCTCCACTTTGCACTAAACTCGAGCAGTGGGGTAATCAATTGGAAAATCAATTCCCAACTTTGTGAAGCGGTGATCAGATGTGTATTAGGGCGCTGTCAGTCCGGAGGCGCGGGGACCAGGTTGAGAGGATTGGGTCGGGGACCCGTGCGATTAACCTGGTGTGGCGGGGTCGCCGGGGTTACGCGTCGGGGTCGCCCTGGTTACAGACCGGGACGCGTGTAATTAATGTTACACCGCGGTCTGAGCTGCAGCTGTCTGTCTGTCTGTCCGTCAGACTTTGTGTCGTCTTTGTGTCGTCACACAAAACAACGTCAGAGTCCGAGGTCAAGTTTGTTCCTCTCGTGCGAATCTGCATCCGAAGCGATTCGTTCGTACACGTGCACGCAGACCTCGAAATGGTCCTTGTCAACTCACCATGTCTCTGTGTTCTTGGACTTCGCGTTGTCTTGTTGATGAGGTGAACTTCACAGGTTCTCTTGTTGATCTCTTTTGGTCCCCTTGGTCTTTCTGTGCTGCTGTGGACAAAGAAGCGAAGCCACAAACACAGCGCGATGAGACAAAAAAACTCTGTGGAAGACGCACTTCGGCTGCAGAACTACAACCAAGCAGTTCCCATTTCCCGCTGATTTGAAGAACAACATGGAGCTGTTGCTGCCTGAGTCCATCTTAATTTGCTGGTCAGGTTTGCATCTTGGCAGAAATGCATGTTGTCCCGTTCCATGTCTTTGCAATTTTCCAATCTGCGACCTGGGCTGTGCAAATCTGTGAAAATCTGGCGTCTGTGACCTGACGTCTGATGCCTCCAGCTTTGCTCGACAAAAGTACAAGGCGCCTTCGCGTTCCGCTCTCTGTAATCAGCGGGTAATTGTAGATTCTGGGAACAGCCTGGCGATTTACTCCAAAAGGAAATAAGAAGAAAGAGCGGCAGTGGAGAGGAAGGAACGATCTGTTTCCCTGAGAAGAGTCAGATGGACAGAAGAGGGGCGGGTATGCGGGGGAATACCAATGAGGGGAGCCGGGCCCCGCTCCGCTGCGGGGCTCGTGTGTTGTTTCTGCGCCGACTCAGGGCGGGGGAATTGTTTTCTCGCGGGATATCCCAATTTGGAGATGTCAATACGTATTGTTGTCTGTGAAGGAAGGCTGGAAGTTTTGTAGAGAGGTTGGTTTCTGTGGTTGCATCCTGCACTGGAGTCCAGTCGACCTTTGCGTGAAAACGTGTGTGCACGGGCTTTGTCCCAGGAGTATTGAGAACCCCCTGGGTAACACCCCCCACCAGTGGGGAACAGACTCTGGTGGAATCATCCCTGGTGGGGAACCATCTGTTGGGAACTGCCTACAACAGAGAACTTCCCAGTGGGAACATTGTCTGTCGTGGGGTTCTGTCTGCGGCATGGGGAACATAGCCCATAGCAGGGGCACTGCTTTCAGGGCAAACTGTCCACAGTGGGAACCGTCCGCGGTGGGTCTGCTGCTGCGTCAGACAGTGTCACGTTGCGCCGAGCCGGGTGATCCGTCACCCCGGGAGGAAACACGCGGAAGCCCCGAGTGTGCCCGCGCATACAAAACCACTGCGCTCTGGACAAAAACTACGAAGCAGCGTGAAGCCACATTGGCAGACGATTGCCCGTCACAACACCTCACTCCCCTTTCAAACTCGAATGAAATACGGGTTGGTAGCCGAGGCGGGGCGGTGGCCAAACTCGCGCCTGCAGTAGCTGGACGAACTCTCGCTTTCCCAACGCCCTGTTCCCGTCGGCTTTTTCCGCTGGGGTCGCGGCGCTCAAATTGAAGGTCACGATCTGGCGTCGATCTGAAGGTGTCATGAATAAATCGTAGCCTGGCCCAGTTTCCTGTGAGAACCTCTGTTCGGGAGTGAATACCCTGTAATGATCCCGTCCCCGCAGAAAGTGTATCCATAATAATAGAGTTTGGGCTGCAATGTCAATAGCGGTGTCGCTCGCTGCCCCTGACATCTGTTTCCATTGTGGTCCAGCCGTCCACTGTGAACACTGGATATTGGAGCAGGGCCGGTTATTGAGTGGCTTTGCTGAGAATGTTTGGCAGCATTTACGCGACTGAAGTACAAATGTTATAAATTGGGAGTTGTTTGTGGGTGGAGGTTGGGGTAAATTCAATCACCAGGGCAACAAGCGGTGTTTGATTGCGGGGTCCCGAGCCTTTCTTGGACGCAGCGCAGAAAAAGCCAAACGACACCATTGATCCCTGGGCGCTGTGTGTTTTTTGGGGAAAGTGACGTGATGCCGAGTTGCAACGTGAGCAAGACCACAAACAGTATAGATGTTGGGGAGAGCAGTAAAGATGCATGATTCGTACGCAACATAACGGATTCTGTGGGGTGGAGTGAAAAGTATTTTGAGAGGAAAAGCCTTCTGTGACATTGATCACTCATTGAATGCTCTCTGGTCTTGGGCGACATTTCCAAAGCCCACAGCTTTGATCTGGTTGATGGGCAAATGTCACGCTTTGACTTGACGTTTGTTCAAGAAGCTCGTCAACCACACAAGAAACTGAGCCACGAGAGCCTGGCGCGCGTTCGTGTAACCAAGGCTGCTGTACTCGTAGTCCAAATAGGACTGAGAAACCAGCAAGGTCAGTGAGCAGGCCCGTGACAAAGTGGCTGCCATGTCCGCTCATTGTGCACGAAGAGACCCGACTCATCCCCGGAATTGCTGCTTCGCTCTGCCTTTGGCAGCTGCACAATTAGGCTCAGGTTGGGCGGCGGAGCGGGGTGGGCGACCCCATTGTACTGGTGCTGCTGACCATGTGATCCCGGGACTCGGGGCCGCCATTGCCCGGTGACCCGTGCGCGTGACTCAATCCACTGTGTGTCCGGTGCAGAGGCGGAGGGCGAGGCTCCGTGGAGGGTCCGTCCGTCCGCTCGCTCAAGTGGCTGCATGGCTCTCGGTGCCGGATGAGTTATGTGTTTTGGTTTCTAACGAGCCACGCGGTCGAGGAGCCGTGCGGTGGGCAGTTCCGAGATGTTGCTCGTGTATGTGAGTCAGAATCTTGCACGATTTTGCTCATTTTGAGGCCAGAGGCTTGCAGTTCTAAGTTGCGCCTCGTGTGTGGTTCGAAAATTTTGCACATTTTGAGTGCAGATCTTCACCAGAGCAAGAAAGTGGGAAAGCCTGTTGTGAAATCTTGCCGCAGCACTGGTATTTCCATTTCGTCAATTCCCTGTTCTGATCACGGGTGGTCTGCGATGCAGAGGCTGAGCCCTTCAGGAGGGTTGGGTATTTGTGTTTGTGGTAATGCGTTTATGACAGTGTGGATGTGTGTGTTTTTGTACTCGGCTCTCGAGGTGTGGTCTGTGCCGGGTTGAGCCCCGTCGGCAGATGTTGGGTGCGCGGCGGCGGCGGTGGCGCAGATGTCTTCCTCCGCGAAATGTTTGTGCAGATGGTCGAACCTCATCACTCATCCTGCAACGAGCTGACGAACCCGAGCTGGACGAGATGCGCCGTCTGTCTGTAACGTTGCGCCTCCGCGGGCCGCCCCGGGTCGAAGGTCCTTCAGGTCGGATCGAGAACTTGGGCCCAGTAGGTATCGTGGGTCTGATGTCACTGTGCGTGAGATTGACCCCAATCAGAATACCCTCGTGTTCTCCCAACCCAATGTCAGGTTTTGTGATAAATTCGCACGTACGAGGACTGCTGAAAATGTTTCTGCCGATGTAGGGTTTGGTGGCCCTGTTGAAAGCCACACCCACTTTGACATGAGGTCAGGTGGTGCTGGTCTGATGTGAACAGAGCCTGGTTGGATATTGTGGCTCCTTAGTTTGTCTCAGGGTCTGGGAAAGGTTCAGAGGTCACGTGGTGCCGTCAGTTCAGTCGGGTTGAATTGTGGGTCACTTCCGGTGGAGTTTGATGAAGGTTCTGCCCTTCTTCTGTCCGTCTTCACTCAGATTGGCTGTGATCCGTGCAACCTGGGATTCCCTGTATCAAGCACAACTCTGCCACACCTCATCCAGGCAGCGTGAAACAGATGGACGGGCAGCGCAGAGAGAAGCGAGCCGCGGAGCGCAGTCGTACTCCGACACGACAGGCACCACCTGTTCATGTGAGAAGCTGAGAAACGGGAGAAGCGCTTCTCGGGTTTGTTTTGATTCGGTGTGGCAACTTCTGCAGAGCGCAGGAAACTTAGCAGAAAGGTCGGAGTTGATAGGGGCCCATCAGACGTGTTCCACCACCAGTCTTTGGTGTGGTCTGTTCTGTGCAGATGTGTGTGTGTGTGTGTGTGTGTCTGTCTGTCTGTCTGTCTGTCTGTCTGTCTGGTGTCCGTGTGTGTTCGTGTGTGCGTACACTTGCGTGTCTGGTGATTTTATGCGTGTTGTTTCGCAGGCAAAACTGGGAAACTCACCGCAATCAAGTGATACCTCAGACACTCTCGTATCAGCGCGTCGTCGCATGGTTGTCTGGTTTGTCTGGTCTTCAGGCTGGGAACAGATCCTAATTGACACGTTGTCTGAGTGAAGTGGCCTCATCTGTTGAACAAACTCAGCTCGTTGCTGCTGTTGTTGGTGCAACAATGTCGCAGGGAAAATAACACGAAGACTGAGTCTATTTTCATCAGGGTAACTCACTGTCGGTGTTCTGTAGAAAGCAAGATTTGCCAAGCAGAACAATTTGACAGGCAAGAAGGCGATTTCACCTTGAACATTGGTGCAGATACAGCAGAAACAGCAACACGTCATTCCCCTGAGAAAGTTGTCCCTGTTGACAATGGTGAAAGTGCCTCTGCGCAGATTGCTTCGCTCGTGTGTTGTCTCGCACCGCACGAAACAAGTGCAAAGTCAAGTGGCAGCTTCTGACATTTCTGTCGTTTCCGCAGAGTTTGTACCGGAGAACCTGGAGTCTCTGGAGCTGGAGGACAGATTTAGATTCTTGCCTTCGCTGAGAAATAGAGAAAAGCTTTCACGAAGGCACAAACTTGACTGACGAGCTTCACCTGTGATGGGACAAAAAGAACTGACTCTTGACTTGACAGAAATGTATTTGTACGTCACAACGACAGTGAAACCGTTACTGCGGCTGCGTCTGTCTCGCGCCTTGCACAGCCCGAGTACGGAGAGAGGAGCGAGAATCTGTGCCTGGGGAGTCATTGGAGCGGCCCCCGCGATCACCCACCCGGGGCCCATTCCGCTGCCGCGCTGCCGTCCCGGCGGGGCTGTAGAGACGCACAAGTGTCGGGCAGCAGTACGTTCCGCCAGCGTCGGGATTAAGACCTTTCAACACACGAGCAGAATGCAAGGATAATGTAAAGTCTCTTCAGGATTGTAATTCTTTGTGTGGAGGACATTTTCCACATTACGCAGACGCCTGAGAGCTGTTGAGAGTAAGGAATGAGTTTGGGTGGGGAGGGCCCAGGCGTGCGTTCTGCCCTAATCCTCCTTCACACGCACACACACGTGGGGCTGCACGCCGCGTGTAATCCTCCCCACTGCGCATGTCCACCGCGCACCCCTCCCCGCGCACGTCAGATTTGGGAACCTTGTGAATCACGGAAATGGTTTTTGCACTTTTTGAGCGCGGGATGTTGAATGTCGAGGCTGGGTCGTTTTGACAGTGGGAGATCCACAATGGAAAGGGCATTGGATTCTGGAAAGGTGACCGGTGCTGCAATGCAACCGAGGCCCTTTCTGTCCTCTGTCCCGTATGAAAACGGATTGTGAGTCCGTGAATCGGCGAATGAGGGTGCGGACCCACTGAAGCACGACGCATCGTTGCGTGGTGCTGTCGCATCGTGCTGTTGCATCGCCCCATTGGGTCAGCATTGGGCTGCTTTTGCATCACCCCAACTGCTCTGGGAGTGGTTGGGGCGATGCAACAGCAGCCTCCACACAAACCCAATGGGGTGACGCAACAGCACGATAGGACAGCACAAAGGTTGCTGCGTCGCCGGGAGTGTGTTCCCAGCCTGAGTTGTTAGCGTCGTGGGCGTCCGCGACGTCGCGCACCGGGACGCCGCGTCCCGCGTCCCCCGAGTGGAACCCGGAGTTGCGGTGAAGTATGGAGCTGTTCCTCGCAGTGTTGCGTCACTGCATCAATTTTCGGACTCGCGTTTGGTTCAAAAAGTTTGTCAGACCCAGCGCCCAGTTCGCCACGTGGGAGGGAGGTTCTCCTGAAATGTGGGCAGGGAGATTTTTGTTCCGTCTGTGCGCACGCGTGGGCGGCTGCAGTTTTTTTGATGAGTGCTAACGCCTTTGTACTTTCTGAGGTGGGTCGTGAAGGAAAGTTTGATTTGAGAAAATGTCAATGTTTTGTCACTGAACTTTATAATGTAAGCGAGCCGTGAAACATTCAAAAAGTCGTGACGCAGGAATGGCAAAGCAAAAATGTTCTGGTCGCGAACAAGACCAAAGTGACGTCACGAAGACAGACGACATTTCTATTGTCTTTGCTGAGCCGTTGTTTTTTTCCAAAGCTCAGAACTTCAGTCTCCTGTTGCAGTCTCCTGCCCTTTCTTTGTTTCTTTTTCAGAGCTCATCTTTGAGCGAAAAAGAGAGGACAGTGTTTTTGTCCAGTGTACGAGCGTAGGTTTTCTGATGAGAGTGAATGACATACTTTTGTTCGGAGACCTCCATTTCCATTTTCCAGTTTCAATGTTTGTCGTGATTCGTTGAAATGAGAAGTTTAGTTTCAGTTTCTTTTTCTTTCCTCAAAACAAAAAGCAAACCTCGTTTTCTCTGTTGATGAGAATTGAAGGCGGCAGTATTGTGAATCCATACAAGTTGGTTTGTCTGACTTTTTCTTGTCGCGATCTGTGATTGCTCCGGCTTCTGACGGAGCCATGACGACGCTGCGACGCTCGGGTAGCGTCGACACCAAGCACTGGGTTGGGTGTGTATTTGTGGGGGGGGGGAGGGGGCGGTGAGTGGTTCGCGCGCTCCGTGGTTTGAAGCGACTTTTGTGTGCACCTTGTCCCAGGGCAACACAACACTTGACAACTCTCTACTGGCCTCACCGATCGCGTTGTGCGTTCTGTCGTTGCAACGTTTCCTGACATACACACACACACCAACACACACACACCAACACACACACACACACACACACACACACACACACACACACACACACACACACCCTTTTCAAGTGTAAAGAAATTTTGAGCCAACCAAAACTTTGTTTCGTCACAGAGTAGCTAGTGATGATGGTCGTCCCTGCACACGTGTTTGTGACAATGTTGCCATGAGTCTCACGATATTGGACTGGCTCGTGTGTGTGTTTTCCTGGTGAGCGAGAACCACACAGAATGAGCGATGTTGGCACTCAAGACTCTGAGGGTGGGAGGGTGGGTGTTGACGGGATGATAATGAAATGCGTGAGTTGTCGGGCGCCCGCCGTGCGATGACAGGAGCCGTAATTTATCAGCTTCATTAACTCGTGTCGCAAATCAGCGGAGACTCCGCGCCCAGCGAGCGAGAGGCGGGTGCGGGGATGGCGTCGCACGGAGCGAGCGACATTGCGTTCACTGCAGCAACGGCACTGCACGGAGTGAACGAACGTGCGAGTGTTGGCTCCAGCGACGGCACTATACAGAGCGAGCGAGCGTTCACGGCAGCGACGGCGCTGCACAGAGCGAGTGGGCGTCGGGTACATCGGCGGCGACCTGACGATGGCTCTGCGCCGAGCGAGCGACGGTTCTACAATGAGCCACGGCTCCAGGGGCGGCCACGGCCACCTGACGCCTGCAATGTGGTGTGAACTAATTTGTCTCCCGCTGACACAAACTCTTCTGTCTCCACCAAGAGGATTGAGGGACTAAGTCCAAAAAGTTCACCAGCAGCTTCAGTGCGACAAGAGCACATGAAGTTGTCTGAGGCTGGGGTTGGGGACACACGTCAATGTGGGAAGAGGACGTCACAAGGTTAAAAGTTCAGTGGTTGTCAGAAAATCTGAATCATCCCTGACCTACTTCTGTGAAGACGGAAATTGGGATCAGGGGAAAGGCGCAAACTTCTCACTGTGACCAATCTTGTGTCAGGCAAAGAACTGGGCAAGGCACAACATGGAGACCCTGGAAAAGTGGCCTTCCTTCCTTTCACTGCAGGCGAGGCGAGGCCGGGCGAGGCCGGTCAGCGTTGAGCTCGAGTGATTGACCTTGATTAATGCAACACATCCCTCCACGTCCCTTCCTTTGAGTTTCGATCCGAGCGGACCGAGGGCGAGCTGACCACGGGATTACATTGTGGCATGTCTCGGGCAATATGTCTTCATCGCAATGTACACTTGCGATCAGAAAACAGTTTAAGGCCAAAGACGCTCTTATTGATCTCACGTGATCGATGGCGGGATTTCGGTGGAGTCTGCGCAGACGCCGCCGGGTCGTTCTTGAGCTCAGCTCTCGAGTCTGACGACCTGTTCGCATTGGCGCGAGATTGATCACCGTGACACGATTTGTACCTGGGTTGTCGGGTATTCATCGGAACCAAAGTGGATTTGCCTCCAGGGCCCCGTTTTGTTGTCGCTGAAAGCCAGACTTTTATGCAGCCATCGTCTATTCACAGTCTGTGGCTGCAGTTTCTTTTGTCGCCGCAGGGACCAGGTGTACTCGTCAGGTACTTGTGTACCTGGTACAGTCCAGGCCTCAAAATCCTGGACTTTGATGCTTAGTTGTGAGTTTCAATTCTTTTTGTCTTATCGTGCAACTTCCTTGGTTCTTGTCCTGAAATTCCAAGAGGGTTGATCCCCGATATGCTTCGAAATGTCGAGGCACCCCAAATTGTTGATACGGGGTGGGGTGCCTCCTCAATGAGAAGACCTATCTGGCCATTTCAGGTCAGAATTGAAATGAGGCAGGAAGGCGAAGGAGCCTGCCCTCAAACCTGCCTGACTTTCAGCGGAGGCTTGAGAACTTCACCCCCGTGTCTCCTGATTTCGGGTGTCTGGCCGCTTCGTTACACCGGTACCCTGACCTGTCCTCAGAGTGTAAGGCTGTGGCACTAAGAGCCTCACCCGACGCGCTTTACTCAGCCGCCTCTAATTAGAGGAGCGTTTGCACGGAAGAAGAGCTTTTACTCGGCCGCAGTTCGGGTGTAATCGACGGTCTGTAATGGAAACAGCCTCAGGGCTCCGCATCTGAACCTGGATACGGGAAGGTGTCGCCAGGCGAGAACTTTGTCCTCCGAGGTTTTGAGTGGCCAGCGGTGTGCGGCGCCCTGGACTCGGGGAAAACATTTTCCAGACAGAGAAATGAAATATTGAGCTATTTTCTCAGGACACCTGCGTCGTTACGTCGTTTCGGGGTGAAGCGGGGAGAATTCAAATTGGTGAAGGTTGATTATTATGCCTATCCTCTCACCATACCGGCGAGTGTTACGATCATCTGGATTGCTCTCAGCATCTCGGTTTTGTGTTTGCCGAAAGGAAGTTTGGCGTTGGAGAATGAGTTGTGGGGAGAAGAAAGTACGGAGGTTGACAACTGAAATTTTACTGCGGAGCCGCAAGAGCTGTTTCTCTTGCGAGAAACGAAAGCGACGTGCTTGGCTCCAGGGCTACTGCAGTTTCTGTTGCACATGCACCGTATTTCTCTTCTGCTGCAATGTTCTTTTGTTACGACCCATCTGAGGGGGGATTGTAATCCCACAAAGAGCCGCGTTGAGATTCGTTGAGGTAGAGAAGCGTGATGCGGCGCCACGACGTGTGAAACGCGAAGCTGGAATCACAGTGGTGCGGTTCACAGGGTGCGGGGACATCAGTGCGCTGCTCCTTCTGTTGTGCGTCTTCCCAAGGTGTCACATAGCAAAGAACAATTACGACAATCCGAATCCATGTGCAGCGCTTTGGCAGCGCGTATGGCGGAAGGAGAGGCACGCAGTGACATGCGCAATCGGAAGCGCGTTCCCCAGGTCACGTGCCAAAAACGCGAGGTGAAGGTGCCAGGATGTACAAAGCTCAGGAAACGTGTGCGAACGGCAAATTGTTTGGAATTCCAATCCCTGCGTTTTGGTTCAGAAATTAGCGGACGTCTCACTTTCAGACGTTATTTTGAAAGGTTTGAGCCAATAACAACAGACTCCGCGAACGCGTGGTATTTTGCGAATGCAAAGGAAAACCTCGCGGAGCAAAGATCAAAGGTTCCTGCATGTCCAGTTGGACAATATTAATGACTTTTTGTCTTATTGGTGGCGGATCGGCCCGTCTCGTGTTTCGTGCGCTGTCAGCTCGTTTGAATCAGATGAGAATATCTGATCCTGACATCATTTGTCACTGGAGACTTTGAAAAGAAGAAACAAACGGAGAACGCGCTGTAACAGTGGACGGTGGCAATCACTGATTTGACCTCGTTCAGCAGTATTCAAAGCAACAGAAAATGAGAGTGGAGTCCGGTGTCAGATCCTATTCTGATGTTTGGAACACGAAAACAAATATCCTCAGGGGGAGAAAATGAGATCACGATTCAGGTTGGTCGGTTTGGAGAAGCGAGCGTATCATATTAAGCGAGAGTCCGTGGAGCCTGAGAAAAACCTTTGCGTTTCTGCAGCAAACAAACGTGGTCACACCCTCGCTTATCTCATCATCAATCTCTCGCAAAATGGACGCTGAAGCTTTGTCTTTCCGAGTCCCCGTCGTGCAGCGGTAGGGGGCGTCGTGGTGACCAGCGCTTCCGTCGTGATGTCGTCTCGCGCAACGCGACGCGACGGCGCCGATCGCGACTGGACCGCAAGCGTCGTTCCCATGGCGACGGAGGAAACTGCGCACGACGCGTGGGACTCTTTCTCACGTGCCGCGGACTGTGACCTTGACCTGGGTCAGCTGGACGAGCAATGTGGTTCCTCTAAATTTCATGTCAACTGTCAACTGTCAAGCATTGGTGTTGTTGCAGTGAAAGTAAAGAAGACATTTGCAATATCAACTGTCCAGAAGAATTTGTTGGAGTTGACGTGTCAACTGCGACATCTGCCACATCCGTGTCGTGTCGCGGACAAGTGGGAAATCTGTCTGAAAATGCAATTTGGTTCTTTCTGGATTTCATGTCACTTGCACTTTGTACAAGAAGAGTGCAGGCGCTGAGGAAAGACGCTTTCAGCACTGGACTTGTGTTGGAGAAGGACGTAAAACGACACACGGCGCTGAACGCGTGGAGACCCATTTTGATGCGATAAAACCTCTGATTCATCGGAGATTCTTTGCCCTCGTTCGGATAACAGGTGCACGTGACGAAGACACGTGACCTTGGTCCAGCTGATTCACAGATTCCTGGGTCTGGTCTGACTGGACGCTCGATGGGTTACGCCCTGTGAAAAAATCCAACGAGCACTGTTTGGATTCTTCAGACACAAAAAGGGATGTGGTGGTCTTGTTCAGTTCAGAACGGCCCAACCAATTCAGTTTCCACCATGTTCCCTTGAGTTGTGCGTTCGGACCTCACGCATTCGTTTGGATATGCAAGGTACTCAGCTGCATGCGGTATGGGTGGAGATGGGCGGCTTGGACGCCGTCGCTCATTCATCTCCCCCGCCCCCGCCCGGCGCACCCGACGCAGCAGGACGGGAACACGACTCACCCATCTCCCTCCGCCCGATGCGATGCGTGTTCCCCGCTCAACAGTCGCCATCACCATAAACCACTCGACCAGTCAGCGCCGCTGCCGGCGCCAACGACGACTCGGCAGAAATATGCGGCGTCAGGAAACTGGGCGGACTCATCTGCTGTATGAGGTGTCCACTGGGGTCTTAGGCCTGTGGTGCGTCAGTGTGCCGGGGAGGTGGGCGTTGGCTTCCTGCATGGACTCAGCAGAGGTGCAAATTAGACGAGTGTTGGAGCGCAGCGCTCATGGCGTGTTGTGTAGAGAATCACACCAATTTCCTCAGCATTGTGCGACACTTGAGTCTTGAATGCAGTGTAGATGTGACTTCAGAATCCTGCGCGAGATGCTCGCAATGGTTGCAGTGCAGCAGGAATATCGAGGCCTCCATGCTGCATGCACACACAGAGGATGGCTTCCGTTGTCGTGATTCAGTGGTTCCTATTTGCAGAAATTTTCTTCCGCGGTCGATGCGATGCCTTCCCCAGAACGAGTCGCTGCATCAATATGGCGTCATTAGGGCGATGTGGTTCTGTTGTCTCTTCACTCAGGGAGAGTCGCTCCGACTGCGCTGCCATAAAACATGCATCGGAGCCGTATGTCCAGTGATTGGCTGCAGTTTAGGGCTATTTTCTGCGGTGTTCACCACTGCCTGCAGACGCAGCGGAAACGGTTTGACGTCCTTTGTTCCTCGGACCCAGGTGCACCTCACGCAAGTGACGTAGAGCGGTGAACCTGGTCCCACCGACACCACATGGGTCAAAGGTGCAGCTGTTTCACCCACAGAATCCACGAGCGCAACGGGGGTGTGGCACCTCTGCCCCCCTCGACAGGGACGCAGTGCACGAGTGGTGACCCTGGCTTCCGCGACGCACTGCGCTCGGACCACGTTTCACGGAGCTGAACGTCGCGTCCGGAGCGGTGGTCACAGCCTCGTGACAGACATCTCCGGGCCCTGGCTATTGTTAGGCGGGTTATTTCTGAACCCAATTAGACCCTGTCCCGCGAACCATTAGTCGTGGCGGGCGCGGCGTGGGACGCGAGATGTGACGCCAGATAGTGTCGCATTACCCCGAGACGCCGATTGCCCATTTCCACAGAATTACAATGTAACCAGCAGAAAAAAATAGGAGTTTCAACGCTGCAATTACAAGTGGCTCAGTCAGATAAAGCTAGAAACTTCGGGAGGGTTTCACGTTTCTTGTGGCCCGTTTCGTCCGTGGGCGTCTTCGGACGCTGTTGCGTGAGTTGGGCGGTGTCCATTCCGAAAAGCGCTCCGCGCCAGCGTTTCCAACGCGAATCCTCAATTTCTCGGCGCTTCTTGTGTTGCGCTCTTCATCCAACACGTATCGAGTTCCCCCTGGTCAGTTGGATAGAGTCAACATGGATAAAATCTCCCAAGTTGCCGTTTTCACCCCAATACAAGTCACACCCAAGCACAAGAAGCACCGCAACTTTGACTTTCACCTTCCTTTTCTGGTGTCAGTATTCCATAAAAACAATCGCCATGTCATACCTACGGAAAGGATACACCCCAAGTTATTGTGTTCAAATTCGGGACAAAAAGGTGCGTCTTTTCCCCGGGTGGATACGGTATTTGGCTACAAGAGTCAACACGTGAGACGTGAACCGAGCAGCGTGATGAGCGGCGTTATACGCAGCGACGTGTTTACACAGACTATATTAGACTAATTAAGAACCGCTTGATGAAGACAACAGCTTCTCTGCCTCCCAAACAATAGCGGCGTTAATGATGGGAATCAGCGACACAATGGTCGCCGAGCAGCTGCTGTAGTTGTGTTTGCATTGTGTTTATGGACACATAAACTGAGTTACTTCTTGCACCACGAGATGAACCAAGTTTGCTTGTTTGTGTCAACTTGGGAAAATTCAGTTTCAAACAACTGCAGTTTTTCTTGTGATGCGCTTGCTGTAAGGTTTTCTTGTGATGCGCTTGCTGTAAGGTTTTCTTGTGATGCGCTTGCTGTAAGGTTTTCTTGTGATGCGCTTGCTGTAA
>JAAUXT010141613.1_pt1 | contig 68789 bp, 69 predicted proteins | sample 7278171 | NCBI WGS metagenome assembly JAAUXT01 (sample SAMN14350112, study PRJNA611818) | marine sediment metagenome | isolation source: surface marine sediment (1.8m) | place: French Polynesia: Moorea | collected 2018-08
CTCATCTTGACCATGAAACTGCTGCTGACATACTTTTGGAAGAGGCTGCCTATAGGTGATTTGATTTCGCTCACTCTGATTTCGCTCGCTTTTTCCAAAAGCTCACAAATCAGACCAAGCTCCTCAAATCACCTAAAAAGGGTTTGTTGCTCTGCTTAACAAATTCCATTGGTCATTTGATTGATTGACCTGTGGTTCATACTTCAGCCCAACTCTGCTGCTGGACACAATGGATACTGGGTCACTGACTCTGTTCTACAAGCAAACCATGCCACGGACAAAACTTTTGGACAACGTTTCCACCCACCTGAACGGACACTTGCGTGGTTCGCAACACCACAAGATGCTTTGTGGCAGAATCTTTAGCCTCTCTTTACCTCCTGACGACTGGGCACGCCTCAACTGTCGGGATAAATGTCAAGCCGGACAACGGACGACAGGTTTACGAGGGATATGAGCGCTGAGAGGTCTCTCTCTCGCTGCGCAGGAAACATTCATCTGCTCAGGTCAGTCCCAAGCGCACCCTTACTTACGGCTCTGGCGAATTTGCTCCAAAGGGAAGAACCGGCGTGCCTCGGCTTCATTTCGTTATTAATTTGCTGGGAACTTTACATCGGCGCCCCCTGCGTGTTGTCAGGGGGCCGCAATGCTGATGTTCTCATCGAGCAATTTTAATGCGAAATGGTTTGCGAGCGGAGACCTTGATGCCTGGACACAACAATCACATTTCGTTGCAACAATGACATCTTGGTTGATCAATGTGCTGGTTCTTCACACGGGCTCATCATTTAGCACTGGAATTCTTGCAAAATGTTCACGAAGCAACAGTCTCTTTTGAGCAAAAATTCCCAATTTTGTTGCACAACTCTCTCAGATGAAGCCTTCAAAAGGCTCGAGGTGCTGAGCTCGTCTTCTCTGGGCTTTGGCTCCTGAATTGCTCCCCATTGGTGTTTCTTTCAAAAGGTGGACGCTCTCTTCGGCGACGATTTATCAGCCCTTCGACGTCGATGGGCCAACGAATCCAAAGTGAGCCACCTCGTTTCTTGAGTCTATCTCGCACACAACTCCAGTGACGTATGGCTTTTCTGGCTGCCATCTGTTTGCTCAAATATGAAGCATGGAGAGGAACCAGACTTTGTGACGGCAGAACATTATTCACCGCTGAAACCAAAAGGCAACTCTTCGGGGATCAATCGAGAAATGAAGGTTTGATCAAACACCAAACTCACGAGCAACCTTGGGTGTGGTGCTCGGAAACGTTTCACCGACAGCGCTGCGAAGAATCGCTTAGACTTGTGCTTTCTTCTCAACAGCAGTGTGCCATGGCTGTGGAAGGCTTGCCGCCTGCGCAAACACCTCAGCACACATCAATAAAATCTCTTCGATTTGTGTCACCAGACTCGGTGAATTGAAAATTCTGGATCCGCCAGGACACGGCCGCTTCTACGAAAAGAGCGCGGTCGTAAGTAACTCGCTGCACCGCGGATGTCAACGCAAGTACGGCGAGGAGGCTTCCTTAATGGGACCCGACTCACCCCGCGCCATCCGTCAAGCCAAGAGGCAACGACAAACAAGGCGCATATTCAGATGGGGATGAAAATCTGCAGTGTGCGAAAATCTGGGGCTGGTCTGTTGGTGGGTGGTTCTCGTGTCATCGGTCCGTCGGATTCCTGACGTGAAATGTACAAGTGAGCTATGACCGAACCCTAACTCCCACACAATTCTTGCGGGAACAACGTTTGTTCATTGAAAATTGGTTTGAAATGGTTGATGAAACCTTCAGGAAAACTTTGCGTGCAACCCCAAAGAACAACACAAACGGATCCAACCCAGCGACTCTGGTGTGTTCTCTTCAAAACATCAGTCTGCCTGCAGTGTAGCAAAGGAAGGGGAGCGTCTCACACTCAACCGTCATCTCAAGCTTCTGGTGCGCGAGATGACAGGGCTCCCTTTTGGGCTTTCCACGTTGCTGCGCACTGTTTGTTGAGGCTCGGTTGATGTTGATGTCCACAGTAATTGCTGCCATAGCTTACACGAGGATAAATTGTCAATAAATGCAGGGAAATTGCTTTGTTTGGAAACATCAAAGAGAGAAACGCTGTCAGAAACTGCTCCATCCACAAAATGAATCTTTGGTTGGTGTGGCTTGACCCTGTGGCTCCAAAAGGGGTCTGTTGAGTTTGTTGCAAACGTTTTTTCAACAACCGTGTTTTTAGTCGTGCATTGTCAGTCTGACAACAGTCTGTCATGACATTTCCACCACAGGCGCACAAAGCAACTTCAGTACACCCAATTCTGTGATTGTTGCAGAATGAAGCGAAAGTGACTCAGACGTCCGAATGAAATTGAAATTTTCGGGTGTCATCTCGATGAAGGTGCCATGCAGTCGTGCGCCAATACTCGTATGACTCGTAAACGTGAATCGCTCAGAGTTGCTGAGTTTGTATCGAATGAAAGTGATTTGATGCTGCGATGAACATCAACTACGAACTGGCTTCTCGTGGTTCCACCACACTCGGGGAGGGGAGTCATATTTTCACCCAGATACACAGCCTCTTGTGCAAATATTGTCTACGCGTCGGGTGGATGATACGGGCCTTATTTTCCCCGAGAAGCAAGGAAAGAAACAAATTGGCCATTGCGTTTGTTTGAATGAGCAGAAACTGTTTGCGGTTCTTCCTATACAATCTGACTCCACTTGAAAGAATGCAGAACAAGCACACACATGCAGGAAGGAACACACTCACATCTCAATTTGGAGCAAAAAGACAACCAGTTCCTCCAAACACAAAGCTTTGAAGGCAGAAACTCATTCTGGTTTTGCATTTCTGTGAAAACAAGGCTCAACCGAATGAATCGATTGCGGGCGCGAAACACGGAGCAAAGAGCCCTTCGAAAACTTTGAGCGCACGAAGTGAAACAGTCGATGTCGGCACTGTAGCACGTTCTGCAGCTCATATCTACGGAAACGTGAGATGATGAAGTGGTCTCTCGGGACATCAAACAAACCTTGTGAAGGGTTAATTCTGCATTGACACTTGCCAGACACATCCAATAAACGTATTCATCCAGCAGCAACAACGTAAAATCACAGAACACTTGGCTTTTGCCCGAAAATTCCTAATGTGGAGAACCAGAGAGCAATAACAAGAGAGCAGCGAGCAGCAGGACGTGTTTAATTGCGTGTGTTGTGTTCTGGTGCTGTTCTCGTGCAAAATTTGCCTCTGAATCAGTTGAGGACACTGGTGGACAAGGGCATCCGGACATGCCGTGTCTACCTGCAGTTCTGCTTGTTGAAGAGGAAAATTCTTTTTAGGCTGTTTCCCTCGGTCGTGGACTGAAATCTGAGTCTTGAATGCAAGTCAGATTTCGGAGGAAAATACCTGAGAAAATTTGAGGACTCAAAATGACCTGCTCTGAATCATTTCAAAAACAGATCTCGTGTATCCAATCTTGCTTTCCAACCGATGAATTTCACTCTCTGGCGTTCATTGCTTTCACCTGAGGTTTCCTTGTTTTTGACCTTTGGATTTGTCAACGTTTCGTTTGTCAGACGCGTCTTCTGCAGGCAAAAATCACCGACCCTTGCCTTGTTCAAAGTGGCCATGTTCGGAATTTGGGTTTGCTTGAATGATTTTTGTTGAGCATTTTATGTTTTCGGCCACTGAGGCCAGCATCTCTGTTTGCTGATTTGAACCTAAAACAAGTTTTACAGGCATCAGGCCCAATTTTATTGAATTGACACGAGCTGTGGACATCTACGTACCGTACACCCATCGTCAGATAACCTAAAGTTCCAATTCAAAAGTCTCAACTCCAGCCTTTTGGAAGTGATTCCCATTGAAAGGAAGGTGGGACGAGACATGTTCTCGTTCGTCAGGATAGCACTCCAGTGAGTGTCGCGGAAAGAAACACGAAAGTGAGACAAATGGCTTCAGCGAACTGTTATCACAGGCTCGTATTCCAGGGAAGTGCGACCACTCTCTCCCGGTGTCTCTCCGACACATTTCAAACTTTGCTTCCATGCAGTGACAAAACGCAGACAGTGAACAAGACTCGTGTTGAAGAAGGATTGATGGAGGAGGAGACAGGGACTGAGCTGCCCTGCTGAGGAATCAGGAAATTCTGCAGTCTTGTCGCTCGTTCCTGCTGGCTCTCCCGTCGCTTTCGCTTTCTCCAAGACCTTTTCCACCGAGTGTCGTTTGCTCTTTGTGCTTTGCTTCATCATTTTGTTCCTGTCAAAGGCCAATGCAGATCAATCGAATTGTGCTCCACTTCTCTCTTTCTTTTGAAACAACGTGAGTAGAATTGAGTCCATGAAAGTTTCATTGGTGGAAACATTGGGCCTTCACTTTCACGCTCAATTGGAACCCAGACGCAAAGACCCAGAGGACTTGCTGAGCGACCAAAATAGCTGAACATATTTCGCCAAGATGTGCAAGTTGAGAGTTGAGACTCTGAAACAAAGCCTCCATGCAACAAGACCAAATTGTACTGCAGCAGCTGCACTCAACCAATGAGATAACATCACGTGCAGTTCATTGTTACGCAGAACAGCAAGTTTATCGCATTGTGTTGCTTGTTGTCTCGTATTTTGATCTGTTCACATGTCACGTCAAGTTCAGAGAATGGCATTTCAGAAATCAGTTCAACGTTAGTTTTCCGAAAAAGCAACGATCAGTTCCTTCTGACATGTCCCAAACGTGTCCACTGGTCTTCTATCCAAGGTTCACAGTCCGAAGGAGCAAGCCAGAGAAACGTTGACAACAGCTTGAGGCATGATGTCCCAGGAAGGACCCACTGTTCTTTTGCTTTGCATGACGAAGACAGGACCGACCTCATTTTGAAGGTTGGTCCTTCCCCTCACTCGAGGCAGGGTCTAAATACCTCACAACAGGTCAGACCCAAAATTTGCGAACGCGACCCACCTGTATTCAAAGCTCAGATTCTTGTATGCTTCCAAATTTTTTACTGCTGTTCTCGCGCCCAGAAGACCTTGGATCCAGTTGTTGGGGGATACATGTGCAGATTCTTGTCCATGAAATGTATTGATACAAGGGAGAATCAGATGACCTCATCCAGATTGCATCTGACGGGGTTAAACGAAATGACAATGTACGCATGTATCTCTGGAGAGCCGTCGGCGATTGCTTCACTTTGTATTCCGTCAGAAAGAGAGAACTGGGAGACACCCAGCGTGGAAGCTGCAAATGAGTTCCAACACATCTCCCAGTGCAAATATTTCAGGATTTAAAATGCGAAGTACCAGGGCACGTCGGAGGGATAATCAGTCAAAAGCAAATTTTACATTGGCCTTGCACCTCGACTGACCCCTCAGGCAGGTGGATGGAGGACACGGCACAAGATAACCCGAATTGGACGCCAGCAGATAAGACCAAGTTGGGCGGGGCTGAACCACAACAAGGGATATCTCGGTGGTGTATTGATTCCTTCTCCTTGTGAAGGGTTCCAGACACTTCAGATGCACTACATCTCTTCAATTGCGCGATTTCTCGCTGTGTTCGTGTCACGTCTGCTGGGCCTCAAGCGATGCAGGGGTATTTATGGTAAAGCGCTGTCGGTCATGTTGATGAAGACCAAACCTTTTACGGCCTGCGTTGCGAAGTACCGTAGTTCTGCGTTCTACGGATCTAATCCCACATTTGAGTCCATCCTGCCAATTCAGGACTCCACAAAAGCCGTGGTCATCCATATCATGGCAATTCCACGCATTTTGTCGGCAGGCGCGTGAGTGAGTGGTCACCTGGACCCGCCCGGGTGGCCACGTTGGTCCGCGGAGGCTCATTTGAGCGAAGCCTCACAGCTGCAAATGGGATAAGTGCGCCTCCAAGTCGCTTTTAGTTGTCGGGGAAACACTCCAGCGAGACATGGCACTGTGAGGACTACCACGTCTTTGGTTCAGATTGTTGGTGGAATACTTAGGGTGCGGACACACTGAACCCCGATCTGGGTGGCGAGTCGCGCGACTGGATGGGTGAATCGCAGTCTCAGCAGTGCAGAGTCGGGTTGCTCGATCACTGCAAGGCATTTTCAATGGATGGGACACACTCAGCTGTGACTCTCTGCTGCGACACACCATCTAGTTACACCAACCGGACCCATTCCCATTGTGCGATGTGATTTCTGTGTCATCTACTCCGATTGGATGGTCACTGGTGAAGAATCAATGTAGTTGACATGCAACACAAACTGGATGGAAGTGAATCTGATCACAACTGGATGGGGGAAAACACAAACTGGATGGAAGTGAAGTCCCTGGATACCATCCAGTCGCATTGTCAGTGTGTCTTCCCGCCCGACGCTGATGCAGTCGCACCCAGACAGTCGGGCCCATCCAGTCGCAGTCGCCTGGTGTGCTCCGAGCCTTAGAGGTAACTTTGTGCAAGAACACGAAGACCTTGTTTCTTCTGTTCGCACACGCACACGCACACGCACACGCACACGCACACGCACACACACACACACACACACACACACACACACACACACATGCGCGCGCGCGCGCACGCGCGCGCGCGCGCGGGCGCGTGTTTGCACGGAAAATGCACAGAACCAACTTGTTCTGCGGCGAAACACCAAACAAAAACACAGGTGAACATCAAGGACAGGAGAAGCACCCGTAACACACGCAGAGATCTGCGACCCATTCGTACGAGTACGAGTGGATTACTTTCCCGAAACCAAAGATGTGTTCCCACATCAACATCATCAACGAGAACGTGAAACATCACAACTCACCTGAACAAAGAAACAACGAAGAATTTCTCACAGTGAAGCAGGTGACAATACTTTTTCTGAAAGATTCCTATTGCGCTGCATTTTCACCTGACTCACCTGCACACAGAAAACAAGTGTGTGTGTGTGTGTGTGTGTGTGTGTGTGTGTGTCTGTCTGTCTGTCTGTCTGTCTGTCTGTCTGTGTTGTGCCGTCAGCAGGTCAAACTTACGCTCGAAGCAGCCTTTTAACCTGCCTCTGAGGTCCTCGATGAGACCAACAAGGGACAAGTTGATTGTGAAACCTTTTTCCTCTTTTTGATCACCGCTGGAATCAGAAGCGTGAGAGAACGATGGGGGTCCTGCAATTCTTATTTTTGTGTGAACAAAAAGACCCCAACTTGTGTTTACACAAAACAGGATGTTTTTCCACAGAACTGTTTCATGCGCCGTTCTTGGCAGCTTGGTTTTCATCCAGATAGATCGCTTCTCCTTTCACCACACCATTCGGGTCTTGTTGTCGAGCGGTGGGCCGTGTGCAGTGGATTGCCCCTGCATGCACACTTGCCTGGTTCTCGGTTTTCCATTTCGCTGTCTCAAGACGTAAGGGCAGAATTAGTTCCAGAATGAAGAAAAACATCTTGGTGTCGCGCAGGAAAGGGCAAAATATTGTCTGTAGGAGTGTACCCTGCAGCAAACAAGAAGTTTTCTGTGTTTGAAAAGGCATTGTTGTTGGTTGCAATGAGGTCGAGCAGATTTCTCCCAAAACAGGCGAACAGCACATTCTAACAGTCTGCACGCACGGAAGCATCTGGTTGGACTTGTGCATTGCACCCTTGGTGAAACAAGAAGCCTCCGCAGAGCCTTTTAAAGGAGCGGGCATAATGAAACATGAAAGCTGCCCGTGGCCTGGTTTTCAACCAACTCGCAGAAGCCTGGAGACTGCAATTGCTGAAAAGCACAAGAATACGTGTGTTCACACAAATATTTTCGCTTCACCTGACAGTTCCGTGCAGAACTTTCAGGTGGGACCTCAATGTTCCTCAAGTCAGAAGTTCAAGACAAATCTTCATCTCCAAAGAAAATAAAACTGCCGTCCGCTTCAGATTGTCCTTGGCAGTAAAATCTCCCACATTCCATTTTCAGGGTTCACGACATACTTGACCTTCGTGGACAAGAATGCCTTCGCTGGGAGTGCTTCCTGTCAGAGGCTGTCGTCTCCCGGGCTTTGTCCACATGTTGCATGAGGTTCGCTGCAATTATTGTTCGTGATCTCCGACCCAAGAGCGTCAATTGTCATCGGGCTTCTTTCGAACGGGAGACAAACACGAACGTCGCTGTATCCAACACCCTGTACAATTGAGTCCAACACACAACAAAAGTTCGTGCACTCAGTGCTCTCTCACAGAGCACAAAAAAAATGTTCAAAGAGTTTATTGCCTCAGAACTTTCCCTGCAGATCTTGGTGTGACGTACCGTGCAGTTTCTTTGCAGCGCACACAGCAGCGTCACTGCATCCCGCATCTGCCTTCTCAGCTGACAGATGTTGGCAGGCAAGGCCAAGGCCTGCAATTTATTGTGCAAGAGAAGCTGAAGCGCTTCGGTGAGATTGCCCTTGTTTGAGATGTCATGACTGATCTCTGGGACGTCCTTCAAGCTCTGGACTTTGCGCAACAGTGCATCACGGGCGCAACAAGACTGCATCTGAAAAAGAAATTTGCTGCATCTTTGTCTGCCTGACAACACTCCCTGTCCCATGGTTTTGGTTTTGATGCTCAGAGATTGCTGCGCAAAGCGGTTCAAAGCAACTTTGAAGCCTACGTCAAGGACTGACACCTTGACTCTTTCCTTCCAGCTTCATTCAGGCTTTTCAAAATCCTTCCCAGGAAAAGCCCTGAGTGCACGATCCAGAGGCCAACGTACTCCGAGCAATTCCAATTTCACCCCACTCGCCACCGACCCGTGGTGAATGGCCCCTTCCCCGTATGGATGTTTGTTTACAGTTGGGCACCACAACAGTTTTTGCCAGCAGGCCAAAAAGTCAAATGTCCTCATCGAAACTGTGAATCTGCTCACATGCACGCGCTTTCGTGTAGTTTCGCCAGCACACTGCCGACATCTCAGCTCTCAGCGTGCACATGGGCATGATGTGGGTCCTCTGACTTTCTTCCGCGAAGTATCGAGGGTGCTTTAGTTTGGGAAAATGAAATGTGTCCAGGAAAAAAGCATCTTTTAATTGAAAACAGGTTTCTCAAGCCTCAGCGAAGCCGCAAGTAATCCATTGCAAACCCATCTATTTGCCCTGGATTGAATTTCAGTGTAATTTTCCCGAACAAAAGCCACATAAATGTTTCCATTTGCGCGATAAGAGGGCTCTCTCTGAGTCTATTTCTGATGCCATGGGGTTGATTTGCCTGCGGCTTGGAACTGAGTTGCAACACACGTTTGTTTGGACGTTCTTTCCTTCCGGTTGCACTGCCGTGCAAGTTTCAATGCGACTTGCCCCGTGGCTCGCCCTGGCGGTGCTCAGCAGACACCAGGATGTTGATTTTGAACAAAGGAGAACCCTGAAGTTTCACGAAACTGACAGTCATGCCGTAGAACCATGAACACTTCAATGCAAAAATATAACGAGTGCATCTAAAATTCTGTTTGGTTGAAGCACAAAGCCACTCCGGACATACGGCGTGGGTTGTTGTTCGTCAGATGGCTCGACGGTGAAACGCAATGGATCTGCAGCTTTGGTTCAGAGTTCTTTTCGAGATGTTTGGTTTCCGCTTGATTTGTTTTGAACCGTGTTTTGCAGGACAGAAGAAGCGGAGGAAGGCGTGGGGAGAGCGCAGAATGAGGGACAACACAGACTGCGTCTCCAATGCGCATCCGACTCCCGACCATCGGCAGACGCACTGCGAGTGAGAGGTCTGCCAACCCGCTGAGGAGACTCTCAGGTAGACACACATTTTGTGCGTGTTCCTTCAAGCCTTTGTGTCTCGTACATGTACACGCATTGAGGTTCAATCTCTGTATTGAACTTTGCAGGCTTCGGTCGCACATCGGCTGCAGAGCGTGGGGTGTGGAACACGTCAAGCTGCGACTCCGACCTGCCTCTCTGTGGTATCTCCAACTCACACAGTGAAGCGGTGAACCAGGCGGGAGTCGAACCAACCATGTCCAGGTCCAACTACGACGGGCTTCGGAGCCGTGAGTGTCTTCTGCAAGGAAATATAATTCCCTGTTTGTGACAGAACCTCCCACTCGATCGTTGGTGCAGAAGAGCTGTAATTCTCGTTGCCACAATGACAATCTCAGCTCCAGACACAAGTTTTTGTCAGATGAGTGCCTGCCAGCTCTTTCAATTTCAAGGAACATTTGTAGACGTTGCCTCCAGTGTTGAAGCTTGCATCGTGAGAAAGACTACAAAACCTGGCAGCAAACTTCTATGCACCCTTGAAATTTTCAGTCGCGTTTTTGAGGTCAAAATGTGAATGCTGTAGCATGAGTCTGGTTGGTGGAAGGGGAGGAGAGTAAGCCAGTTCTTTTGTGGAAAAGGAAGTCCCAGCTGCAGATCAAAGTGTGCAAGACATACGAGGCGGGCTCAAATAGTCCTGATAAAATCTGGTTTGCTGCGCAGTTTTTGCATGGATGGAAACAATTTTTTGGATACTTAATGTCCTGTGCTTGTGTACATGAAGGAACAAGTCCAAAATCAAAACTTAACATGTGTAAACAATGGATCAGAATCGCGTCCATCAGATGTTTAATCAGTGATCTGCTGTGATTCCAGTTTTGACTGCGCAACAAAAACAACTGTTCAGAAATGTCCGCAAAGAGTTTGTCTCACTCAAAGTAACTGCCATCACTCTCAGAACAGCAGATCCACCTTGCAGGGAGGTCATAAATGGCTCTGTGGTAATCCTGCTGGGGGATCACCTTCACGACAGTGTCAATGGTTTGTTTTGGTCAGTTCCTCCACAGATTCAAATCTCCATCCCTTTGTGTGTTTCTTGATCTTGGCGAAGTACCAGTAATCACATTGGGCCAAGTCCGGGGAGTATCCTGGATGTGGCAAAACCTCTGTGTTGTTCCTGGCCAAAAACTGCACAACTGGATCACTTCTGTGCGCTGGAGCTCTATCATGCTGCAGGATGAAGTCTTGTTTCTCCCAGCATTCTGGCCTTTTGCAAGCCATGGACACTCTGAATCTACGCAAAATCTCAAGATACCGCTCTCCCGTGATGCCTGCTCCTTGAGGAATGAACTCTCTGTGGATCAATCCATTGGCATCAAAAAATGCCACCATCATTACCTTGGGGCAGTACTGATCCAGCCTGGGTTTCTGGGGTCTGCGCTCATTTCTGGACAGCCATGAACTGGTGGATTGGTGTGATGCAGGATCATAAGTGAAGAACCAGCTTTCATCGCAAGTCACAATGCACTCCAGAATGGAGATGTCATCAATCAGTCTGTCGTTCAGTTCCTCAGAGATCCATTTCCTTCTTGCTTTTTGGTCTGCAGACAGATGATGAGTGACCCAATGTGTGGGGCACTTTGACAGCTGCAAGTTGTTCTTCAAGGCATGGTGGATGGTCCTGACAGACAGGCCAGCTTGAGTCGCAATTTGGCGCAAAGACACAGTTTTGTCAGCTTCAACAATCAACTGGATTCTGCCCAAAGCTTCTGGTGTCAGTTTGCGAGGCCTCCCAGACCTCTGGTCATCTCCAACATTTGTCCTTCCAGCTTCAAAGCGGCAGTACCAGTGGTAAATGGTGGGCAAAGACAATGCCTGGGCTCCATGGGCTTGAATCAGATGGGCTCTGATTGCAGCTGGTTTGAGCCCAATCACCAGCATGAATTTGACTTGCACATGCTGATGTTCTTTCAGGAGGGGCATTGCCATGTTTTCCAACAGCTGACAGTTCAAAACAGAACAGTATCTGGTCACAAACACAGCCCAAAGTCCGAGAAGAAACCACTTCTTCAGCATCTCCACTAGTGACAGACAGAACCACCAGACCAAAATAACAAGGTCTTTCTTCAGAGTCCAAAATTTTGAAAAAAAATAGATCCCGTCGTCCTGGAGCTCAAATTGAACATCTTGGCGAACCCAGAATGGATTTCAGAACTATAAAAAAATCTGGCCAGGTTCTTGCATTTTCTGGGTGGGACCTCTCGCTATGAGGTGAGGGTGTTGGAGCTGGTGCTGGAGGGCAAGGCTGTTGGAACCTCATGAACCCTACGATGCCTGCAGACATCTCACGTCCATGTTTGTTTTTCATGAAAACAGCCACATCCCACTGCATGTTGAACGCTTTGCACAGTGCAGAGGTCGCCTTGCAGGCAAGCGTCCATTGGCGTGGTTTATTCGCTATGCAGGCGTCATAACGAGAGAACAAAATGACTGCGTCCCCAGAATTCATACTGGCAGTGGTGCGTACGTGTAGCCATAATTTCGACGTGACCAATACAAGGACAGATACATGTGACGCAGAAAAAATTGTTGGTGATTCAAATTAGATCTAAATTGTTCTTGAAGAGTCAGGAAAGGGACGAGCAACCAGTCTGAAGAAGCATGCAGACCTGTGTTCAGAGGTCACCATCCCTGCGCTTTGTTTCACGCACCCTCAGTGCCAGATCTGTCTGACTGTGGAGACTCCCAACTGGACTCGCCGAAGCGAATGAGGGTCCGGCTCACTTTGTGTCTCACAAGATTTTCGTGCATATACGGTGTGTTCGTTCATCCCGTGCGCCGCTGCTTTGAATGAAACTGCAAATTGCAGACATAAACGGTGTGATCTCGCGCCACGATTGTCCTGCGCGGCGAAGACGAAGATCTGTTTGCCCTGGGGATGTGCGCTGCATGGAGATGCCTCTGTGAGAAGATGCGAATGGGGAAGAGATAAGTTGCTGCAGGAGGAGTGGCATTTGAACAGAGCCCTCTCGCGCACTCAGCCTTCTGCGCTTTGTTGCTGGCTGCAGCTTTTTCCATATCAGGAGCATGAACTGCCTCGTGCTCTGAGCGGTTGCAGCTTCAGAAATCTGCAGCTCTTCCCTGTCAACAAAAATGTCGCCTTTTGTCACATTTCCTGTTCTGTTCTTCGATTTGAAAGCGAAAGGGATTTTTTGGTCACGTCCAAGAACACATTGGTGTGTGGCTCCCAGCAGCTGGTGATCTCGTCGAAAGAGGTTTGTGGCCGAAAGGGGCCAGAGACCTCACCGAAGAAGCATTGTTGACTTGCCGCTCGGAAACATTTCACAGTTTCTAATGGCTGACAAGGTTCCTTCGAAGTGCATAAACAATTGTTAAAATATCCGTTCGGAACAGAACAAGGATTACAGCTGTGCTTCTGTCGTTTCTTGCTCCTTTCAAGGTAATGCTTCATCTTTTTCATTTTTTGCGTTCAGTTTGGAGCATTGATACTGGTGTGTGTTCGTGCCTGGTGCATTTTGTTGTCAGCAATTTCTTGGATTCGTGTGCCTGTGATGAGATTTGTAGCATATATTCTAGCTTTGGCTGACTTACCTTTTGTGGTTTGTCCACACATGCACTCAACTCACAGATCCTTTCTGGGTGTGAGACTGATTTCACCTGGATATATTTTTGACATGTACAACGAGCAAGCCACTGGCTGGATAGCAGGTCGTTTGTGTACGAACAGCAAGACATGTCCGCCTCTGCCAAAATGAATCAGACAGGAGGAATACAGAAGATGCAGCAGACTGGTGTGGAGGGGGCCCGCTCTGTGGAGACAGGTCATTCTGCGTTGATGAGGCTGGGCGCACACTGAACGTCACGTTACGCTGCTGCAGCATGTACAACACCGTCATATTGGGCAACTGCACCTCTGACAACCAAAACCTGCAGTACCGTGCATTTCAGAAGCCGCAAGACCCAAACGTTGTGCATCAGCTGCTTGGTGACTCCACCCCATGCATGCAGCCTGAGTCACTTGCGTTTTGCCATCGTTTTGCGAAGGAACAAAGAGCACTACAAAGACCAGGCTCTTTTGAATCTCAAGGTCTTGGAATCTTACAAACGGTGGTTTGTGTTCATTGTGAACAATCGATGAAATTTAAGTCTTCAAAGGCTTGCAAGCAGATCTGAAGACCTGTGCTTCGTCAGCTTGCAGTCGCCTCAAGGTTCTGAAGTCGTTCCATCTTGAACCTATGCAGCAACACCTCTACGAACAGAGACAAAGTGTGAATTGTTGGGAAACATGTGACGCGCGTTCTTTGATTCTCAATCAACAAAAATCTTGTGACAAAAAGCAGGAAGACTTCCACAGATGAACATGTTTCCTTCATGTGAAGCCGGATTGGTTTTTACACGTGAACATGTTGACACAGATTTTGCGTTCGAAGTTTTGAAGTGATTGGAGAAACAAAACATTGGTCAAAGGTGTACTTTTTCTGTATCTGTTCAGTTCACCATGCTTGTGCTGAGCTCTCGTCAGGGACATTGCGTGGCCAGTTCAGTTCCAGTTCCTTGCTTCTTGGTCGAATGCATTTTATTCAGCGATAACATTGCGTCAAGGAACTGCGTCTTTGCACATTGAGATTTCTGCAAAAAACCATCGTACGAGTGTCGCTCGTCTTGAAGCAAAGAACAGTGTTTGGCTTGCTTCTGTTTTCATCAATATTCCTGTCTGATAAAAGGCTGTCTGATGGAAGGCTAATCCAATGTAAACAGTGAAGAACGGAGTTTTAGTATCCCATGGGCAATCACAGTTCTGCAGGCCTCAGATTGGAGAACACACTCCAGAGCTTCAAGGACCGTGCCACCCATTATCCCAATTTTGTTCGCAGCGCAGGCCACTGTCCGGCCGATGAAGTTACTGCAGGATGAGCCACGACTCAGTTGAGAAGTCTGAGCCCACTTGCATTTGTTTTTGAGCCGAAAACGGCAGCGTTAAAAACAATTGCAAGAACCACTCGACTGGTCCTCTGACAAATATCTATGCGGTTACAGAAAGTGAGATTTACTTCTTGTACTCGTATCCCACTTTGATTTTTGTTCCAAAAGAGCGATCGCTTTGCCGTGCTGACTACACACACACACACACACACACACACACACACACACGCACACACACACACACACACACACACACACACACACACACACACACACACACACACAGTACAAGAACTGATGACAAGAACGAAAGAATTACATCCAATCCAAGTCTTGAACAACAGTCAAGCTGTACCAGGAAGCTGGGAGGCTCTGAGGCTTTGGGACTCACGTTTGCGTTGCCTTATGCATCAATAAAGTACTCGGAAGAAGGAGGTCATCCGTTGTTTTCGTGGATACTCTGAAAAAGCAACAGGTTTTGTCGACTTCTCTTCATTCAAACTTGGAGGCGCACTGTTCAGTGTCTGAAAGAGTGTTCCATTTGAACAATTCAGTGTCAGCCAAGTGTCTCTTCACTGCGCCTCTTGCACGAGAAGGAGCCATTTCCACACAAGAGAAGAGAAAAGAGAGGGGAAGAGAAGAGAAGAGGAGATTCAAGCCTTGTCCAAATGGACGATCTCCCTGTGGACTTGCTCTTCTCTGCTTTTTGCGCCGCGTGCAATGCAAAATTTATAAACCCAAGCCCTGAAATCCCAGATTCGTTTTGCAGTTCAACAGGACAAGCGCAGAGCAAATTTCATCTCCATGGCCTGATCTGCGCACGTGAACTTGAAAGCTTTGGTCACAGGTGAAACGGGCATCTAAACGCTTACACACAGGTCCAGCCGCAATCTGGCAATTTTACAACCTGGGTTTGGTTTTGGCTGAATGCAAAGCAAACAAAATTGTTTGGAAAACATTGTGGTTGACCTGCAGCCACTGCATTCAGCCTTCTCTGCGTGGGCTCAACCTTTGTGCTCCTGCCTCGGTGCGCTTATTGTGTTGTGACATGAGCGCTGTGGGAACGGAATCCCGAAAACAGCACCTGTGGCCGACACATAATCATCGCTGAATCCATATCTGCCTCGGAGATGGCCAGAATACGGCAGACGTTCGTTTTCACGGAGAGGATTGTGCATTATCAGGCTGCTTGAGCCTCAGCTGCTGTCAGAGCTTCAATTACTGGCACGTACTGTGGCCTGATCCTGAAGATCTATCCAGCGACGTCGTTCAGAAGAGGAGATGGGCCAAGAGAAGGACAAGTGACACAGTCTGCCCAGTTCTCGGGAAGACCCAAAGTCTGAACACAAAGCTGACCTTTGAATCGCAGGACACAGGAAGGCAACGTTTTCGCGTGCTTTTTCAGCGATCGTCACGACGGCGCCGCAGAGCGAGGACGGAGGGATGGAGGGGGCGAGCCGCACGCGCTTTAGCGTCTACGTCTCCCTCGTCATCACGTGCATCGGAATCAGCCTGGCGACCAACGCCGTCTGGGTGCAGATGCCGGTGCTGGAGAAAACCCTCGCCGAGGTCAGAGTAAGGAGCCTGGCTCTGTACCCTGACTTCAATCATCATTTTTGTGCCAAGATGTTCAGTGTCTGGAAGTGTCTGGAAGCAGACCACAGTAACTCACGTCAGACAATCGTTGCAGAACAAGCAAGTGACCCCGCAAACAGTAAGGCATGCGACCAAAACCTTCCAAAATTCTATTCCCAGGGTAAGGAACTGCCGATGTACCTGCTCGTGTTGACGGAGGCTGGAAACGTGAGCGTGCTGCTCTTCATCTTCTTTCGGAAATGCTGTTCTAACAGACTCAATGAGGTTCCATGCCTCTACATTTGCATAGGTGAGAGCTGAATTTATTCCACAGTTCTGGGACTGTTGGCCTGTGCACATTTCTACTCTTGAAGTGTCTGGCACGTCTGGCACATGTCAACGTGAGAAGCTGAGTGCAAGCTCTGGCAAACCTGATTGTGGTGGGGCAGAGCTCGACTTCGGTTTCATGGTCTCAGCCAGGGTCCAACACTCAGAATCACAAAATGATAGGCGGGGTATGAAATTGTGTTGTCAAATGGGTGGGGTTCTGACTCCTTCCATCCACTGGATGAAAAACGGTGCCTTCAACTCGTCTGCAGCTCTGAAGATCACGTGCTGCACCATGCTGGCGCTGTACTGGAAACAGACGACGCACATCTTCGACGACGCGCACAGTCTCGCGTTCATCGCCTGCGTCTTCGTGCTCTGTCAGGTTTGCTCGCGACGCGCTTGAACTTTTGTTTTCCTGTCTTTGCTCCAGAAACAAATGACAAAAGATAAAAGCGATTCCTCAGCACCATTGGGTTGCATGCTATCACGTCGATTTGGGGAGCTAGCATTGTGTTCTGTGTGCTCCACTCACATTTCCATGGACACCTCAAGCTCAGACAACATTCCGCGTCTGGGTTTTCCTCTGCCGCACGCGGAGATCATACGAACAGTTCACCCCCTCATCTCGTCTCAGATGGCTGCCTTGGGCCCGGTGCTCTACATCCCGTTCGGCGGGCGCTTCAAATCTCAGTACATGACGGCGGTGTTCATCGGCGAGGCCCTGGCGGCGCTCATCCCGCACATCCTCGGCATCGCTGAGGGCGTCCTCCTGCCGTCCGACTGCAGTCAACTCGACGGCGTACGTTCCAATACATCCTGTCGTGATCGTTGTTTCACGGGGTGATCAGTGGAGCACGTCACTCTCTTTGCGTTGGCGTCGGTCTTTTCCGTCCTTCGTTGCTCATTGAAACAAAGCACCCCCAAAACTGCAGTTTTGGAAACAGTTTCTTGTCCACGTTCTCTAGACTGCGGGCCTCAACTCGACGCAGAGGAAGAAACTGGTCATCTTGAGCCAGTATCGACCCGGCATGCATCGACCGAGTACCACCCCCGTGCCCCTCGTGCCTCCCGACCTCCGGTTCGAAGGTGGGTGAATACAAATTCTGAGGTCACCTGGAAACAAAAAATTCACCAGATCGTCCAAGCATCACTGTATATGACGTTGTCATTCAGAGTTCATCTACTTTTACGCGATCGCCGGTGTCTTGGGTCTCGGGGGCGTCGCGTTTCTCGTGCTGCGCCACGTGCCGTCGATCCGCTTCGAGTACGAGGAGACGCGCATCGACACAGCCGCCGAGGACGCGCAGGTCAGATGAACGACGAGACTTCATCATATCTTACACACACATACACACACACAAACACACACACATACATACACACACACACACACACACACGTGCGCTGTGGCACATGCGTGTGCTCGGTGGGTCGTGCCTTTGGCCATGCCAACAGAGAAACTTTCTCTTTGGGAGAATCTCAAACTATGATGCCCGTTTGTTGTTCAGGATCGTTTGATTCAGCGATTCATATCGACAAGGCTACAAATCGCGAGAAGAGCAAGCTGGCAGGTCCGCGACAATGACAAGAAGTCATCACAAAAAGACCCCAGCTCCAAACCCCTGCACGTTGATTTGGGGAGCCAGCACTGTGTTCTGTGCTCCACACACATTTCCATGGACGCCTCAAGCTTGGACCTTTGTGTCAGATGCTGGACGACGAGGACACGTGGCAGGCGGGCGGCGCCGCCGCCAACAGTGGCAACGTGCGCATCCTGGACGACGGGTCGGTGCGGGGCTCCGTGCACAGGGACGGCTACGCGACAGCCTCAGCCGCTGCCGTTGCAAGGTGAGCTCCATCACACATTGTCAGGGACAACGAGTCTTGACAAAATCTTTCTTACAACGTGCTCTGATCACAAACGACATGGAAACAACTCATTCCTGACGATAAATTGACATCAGCTGCAGCTGTTTGTTTTGCAGGCACAACCAGGTGTTCAACAAAAACACAGGCAGTCCCAACAAAAGACTTCTCCAGCACGCTGACGCTTCGCCGCAAAAAGTCAAGCACAACAATTCAGACAGTCCCGTCAAACTGGGCGCAGGTCAAGTCTACTTGCAAGACCATTCAGGCAAGAGTCAAGACCGTTTGCTGGACAGTCCCAGAGCAATGGATCATGCGCCCCCTTACCCCGAGAGCCCAGTGAACAGGTTTTCCAACAGCCCTTTGGTGGTCAATAAGAGGCAGAGTGACCCGGACAGAGTGCACTTCTCCAACACAACCACTGTCAACACCCACACGAGCTCGCGCACGGCAACACCCACAGTCTCCAGACCACGACTCAGCTCCAGGTCATCCTCGCAAAGGTCAAGGTTCACCTCAACGGGAAGTGACTTCAGAGAGGCTGTTTCCCGGCAACCCTCGTTTTCATTCACGTTGCTCATGACGATCGTGGTTTGGTGCTCGGCGGTGATCCACGGGCCTCTGTCTTCTGTCAAGTCGCACAGTTGTCTGCCCGTCAACAACATGTTCTTCCTGACGGGGACTCTGGTCAGCAACGTCGCTGGCGTCATCGCCTGTATCGTCACGCACAGGTACCGGTAATCTTTCTGCCAGAACCAGAATTGATCAGGGGAACCGGCCCCCGGGGACCGGCACAAACAATAATCCCTTGCACAAAGGAAAACAGTTTTGTTCGTGTGGTCAAGTACCAGGCCCCATGCGCTCCCTGTATCATCCCGAGAGAACTGACAATGTTTCCCGTCAGAACCTACTGGTTCCCAGCGTTGTCAACCAGCTCGCGTGAACAACGAAACATCCAATTTCTTCAAATAGTTTAAGAGAATGAATGTTTGAGAACAAAGAAACGCAGCCTGCACACGTAGCCAGCTGTTTCAAACTGCCTCCACTGCGCGTGAACCAAAACTGCAAACAGAGGAAGTTCATTGGAAGATACTTTTTCCTATCTCTCCAAATTCATCACCACATGAATGGAAATGGCTGCTCGTGCCTGCAGGTTCATGGGAAAGCTGTCGATCACCATCATCGTGGCGCTCACGTCGCTCGGCACCATCCTGCTCACGTACTTCGTCGCGCTGCTCGCCTTTTCGCACGCGTCCGAGTCGAGTGAGCAGAGCCTCATCTTCAGCAAGGCAGGCGAGCTGCTCGGGGTGAGACATCTCTTCCTTTCATGTTCACTCGCCTGGAGACCTAACTGACAGAACCAGAATTAATCAGGGGGACCCGACCCCCGGGGACCGGGTCTCAACCTGAGCGGCACTGCTGAAAACCAGTCAGCTCCCAAATCTTTCGTAATCGGCCAGTCGAAGACAAGACTTCTCATCGCTCACTTTGGATTGAACTGAAGTCTGTCTTGTGGTGTCTTGTTTGCATCAGAATTGCATTTGTGTCACACGTTTCCAGACGATCGCGTGGGTCGCCATCGTGGGACTGTTCTCTTTCGCGCGCGTCGGGATCGCTGTCATCTGTCGCGAGGTGCACGAGGACTGGCTCTTCTACTTCGCGCTCGCCGCGCAAGTCGGCTGCGCCGTCGGGTCTGTCTGCATCGCCGATTTCATCAGCATCTGCATGGTGTACAGGAACTTCCAGAAAACGACCTGCCCTGTCCCCTGAATTCAAAACGCCAACAGGATTGAACAGCGAGTTGAGAGAGAGAGAGAGAGAGCTCCAGGTGCGGGTGCGTGCCCTCAGGTTATTTTCGGTGGTGCAATGAAGGCAAAATAGACACTGCTGTGTTTTTGCAAGTGGATAAAAAGTGGAGAATCAGTTACTTCTCTGTTCCTGGATGGTTCGTCGACTGCACAATGAGTGACTCAAAGTGAGCTTTGCGTGAGCTGGATGAGTTTGGAGAGGGTCTCTGTGTTCATCGACATTTTCCGAATCGACCTGGCCTTGGACTTGGGAACTTGTGGTTCAAATCCAAGAACGCAGCTCTGTGTCTGTCACAGAAAGCAAAGCGTTTGCAGAAACTTGTACATGAATTGCATTGCTCAGATGGTACATAGTAAGGGTTTACATACCGTGAAGCAATTTTCTTTTTTCGCTAAATACTCAGCCTTTTTTGTGCTTCAAAGATTGTTCGTTTAAATTTGTACATAAAAACAAGTGTGAAATTGGAGTAAGTGAAAGAGCAACAGCAGTACCCGGAACTTTTGTGGCGTGAAATTGTGTGTGTGTGTGTGTGTGTGTGTGTGTGTGGGTGTGTGTGTGTGTGTGTGTGTGTATGTGGGTGTGTGTGCGTGTGTGTGAATTTAGTCAGGCTGCAGAAAAGAAACGTTCACGAGTAACGTGAACTCAACATTTTCCGTCACAACCAGTGTCCTGTTTGTGCGAAAAGTTTGTTTGTTTCAGGAACTGTGTCTTGATCAGCCTCTCGAACATCGTTCCAATTTTACTGTCGTCTGTTCTCGTTTCCACACTGTTCCTCTTCTTATTCGAGTACTCCCGGTCATTCGTGAACCCTTTCGTACATGTTAAAAAGTAGTTGGCTGAGTGCTGGTGTTGAGAGTTGTGAATTTGTACATCGCAGTTGAACAATATATTTTGTGCTTGTTTTCTTGAACATGATCGTGAACAAAAGAAGCTTGTTGAAGCGTGTTTGAGCTGTTCAGAAATGCGTCACTTACCTCTCACTGGGTGAAAAGGAAAACATCCCCAAAAAATTATTCTTGCGCCAAGAGAAGTTTGCAAAGATCTAAAGTGCCAAATGCATTCAACCACTTTCTTTTCTAAAGGAGCCTGAATCAACACAAATTTTCCTACCAGAGAAGTAGAACACAGAAAGGTCGAATCCGTACTCGTGGACGGTCCCATCCGTATCAAATTCAAACTCGAACTCGGATCCGGTCAACTCGAACACCTTTCCCTGGTGTCCACTGCCACAAATCTCGTACACCTGCCCGGGAAAGAACGGTAACACAGAGTGAAAGAGTGAAACAAGACGGAAGACTGGATAAACCTGAAGCAAAATCACCGAACTGTGCACGAAGGCTTGTACCTTGGTGTCGTTTCTGTAGACCCGCAGGTGGTCGTACTGACAATCATGCAGGTCCTCCAGGTCAAAGAAGTTTATTTCAAATCTCAAAATCTGCAGTTTAATTGCAGATAATTATTATACACGTTTCTTTTAGAAACGAACTCTTCACACACACATACGCGCGCACACACACACAAGCACACACACACACACACACACACACAAGCACACACAACGTCCCACAAGATTTTGAACTGTTCAGCCTGTCGAATCGACAAGCATAGTAATTTCTGATGAAATCAGTTACCCGTGACGTTGCAGGAAGCGTGAAGCTCCACCTACAGTGCGCGTTGGCAGGATACAGAGAGCACGTGCCCCCTGGTGTCAGAATCCGAGCAGCCGTCTCAAACACCGCGCCGCCAGAACAAGCCGCCACTGGAAACCAAAGACAGTTCTGATGACCTCTTCGACCTTCATGAGCTGTGGTCAATCCAAAATCTATTGTTCCAACTTCGTGCGTCAGAAAAATCATTTCTGCGGACGAGCGCGTGTACAGAACGGACCTGTGGCAGCAGTGTCGTTCCAAATGGCGCCGCAGTGAGACGCCGGTCCGACGCTCTGCGTCCCGTCAGGGTCGTCCAGAATCAGTGTGGACGCTGAAACACGATTCGTTCAACATCTACTGAAACATTTTTGCGAAACCAACCCACTGCCGAAACTATCAACATGAGCGACGATCTAACAAGCACATGCACGAAGGGTCTCGTAAATTTTCATGTTGACTCCTGCAACGACGACACGCTCATACCTGCGATGCACTGGAGAACAGACTGCAGAAACAGGCTTAGCCAAGCCACAAAGAAAAACGCGTGTATTCCCATGTCCTGAGTTGTTTGGTGCCTTTTGTGTTGTGACAGCTTGGTACTTGCACGCGACTGATGGGACGGCAGGGTTTCCACACGCTCCAGGGGTGTTCGTCACGTGCACGGTTTCCCACACGCAATCCACGCGAGTGAACAAGCACGAACACACCATTCAGGTGTGGAAACCCACTTCCATCACGCAGAATGTTCATGTGTGTTTTCTGGTCGCACCACCATTTCACGCGGCTGGAGAACGTTCCTTAGTAGTCTGCGTAGAAACTTTGTCTCACAGAGCAGGGTGTCCAAGATCCTTCCGAACTGGGATCTCCACCCAAAAACAAGCTGTATTGCTGGTTCAGTCAACAGCAAATGATCTTTTCGTCAGAAAAACTGCACTGGCGCCTGAAAAAGAACGAGAATCTAATCGCCAGATTTTGCGTACTCGGAAAGTTGCGTGCATGCAGAATTTGGGTCGAGTGCCAGACAAACATTGTCATCGAACTTACCTGTTGGGACAAAACTTGCCTGCCGAGAGTGAAGTGGGTCCTGCATGAGCCTTTGTCCAACGTGCGCACCTTTCCAGAGAATTCTTTGAAAACAGCAGACACAAAAGCAAGAAGAACGACGCGAGTAAACAACAACAGATGGCTGTGAGCTTGATTTTCCCACTCCAAGAACGCAAGTTCACAAAGAAATGTTTGTGTTCCAGCAGATCAATGGTACGTGTCTTGGGCAATTATCCCGAAGAGGAAAACGATTTTTTTTTGTTGAGTAATCAGTAACACATCACTCACCTGGTGCGTTGACGCGAAGCAAACAGCAACCAAAGAAACTTATGTTTGGCAGAGACAGAGCAGGCAGCGAAGATTTCATCGGAAACATGTTTGGATCACCTTATTTTGACACAAGTGCTTTGGTTTTCAGCTGCATCAAACAAGAAATCTTGAAAACCATGCTTGATATGGCCAGCGTTGTTCTGGCACTGATCAGTACTTACATATCTGGCCTGGAGTTGTCGCTAGTTGGGTGGAGTCTTCAAAAACAGGAGTCGAAACAATTGAAGTCAGAGGTTGAGTTGTTGGACTTGCAGTGGTTGTGGTTGGAGTAGCAGTAGTTGTGGTTGTAGTTTCAGGGGTTGTGGTTGGAGCTTCAACGGTTGTGGTTGGAGTTTCCTCCGTTGTGGTTGGAGCTGCAGTGGTTGTGGTTGGAACTTCAGTAGTCATAGTTGGCATTGTAGTAGTTGTGGTTTGAGCAGGAGTGGTTGTGGTTGGAGCTTCAGTAGTTGATGCTGGAGCTACAGTGGTTGTGATTGGATCTGCAATGGTTGTGGCTGGAGCAGCAGTGGTAGTGGGTACAGTGGTTGTGATCACTTCAGCAGTTGTGGTTGGAGTTTCAGTGGTTGTGGTTGCAGGTGCAGTGGTTGTGGTTGGACTGGCAGTTGTTGTGGTTGTGGTTTCAGGGGTTGTGGTTGGAGCTTCAGTGGTTGTAGTTGGAGATGCAGTGGTTGTGGTTGGACTGGCAGTTGTTGTTGTTGTGGTTTCAGTGGTAGAGGTTGGAAGAGCAGTGGTAGTGGTTGGATGTTCAGTAGCTGGTGATGGTTGGTTGATACGGGTGAACAAAAGTCAGAAAAAAACATCAGTTCAACCTTTTCGAATGCACCAGAACTTATACAGATCCAGTGGTACCCATGGAGCCAGCCTCCTGACAGAAATGCCCAATAACTCTGTGCTGCAGGCGACGAACTTCTTGTGTGTAAAATTGTTCTTGAAGTTCGGCCCAGAGGCCCACGCTTCCTGACCTCGATCTTGGACTTGCCAGTTTAGCGGTTCATGTGAGGAGAACGTTTTTCTCGAGTTTAAAAAAAAGCATGGATGCTGTAACCAGGGCTCTCACCTCCTGCACCAAACTCCACTGTGATTTGGAATCCCCACCTTCGCTCGACTGAGTCGGAAGTGAATTCAAAAAGTATGTCGGACCCCGTCATATCGAACGCTTTGCCTTGGTGACCGTTTCCGCACAGCAAGTATCCCTGAAACAAAACGCGTGAATTTGATTATCCACAGACATTGTGCGTGCACTCGCTTGTTCCAGACAGAGTGCGCAAGGAGGGAAGGAATCTCACAAATGTGATTCAAATCCGAGAGAACCCAGGATCACATTTGGAGGGACTCTCGATCCCAACTCAGGAAACTTGACACACAAGAATGAAGATTGGTCGTACGCGCATCACTTCAACGACCCAAGAGATAGGTATCTTGAAACATGTCGGTATCTCTTAAACCAACACACTTGGCTCTGACCACACTTGGCCAATTGATTGTTCGTTACGTGGTTCCCCGTGAAATGTCCCGCAAAGGTTGGGTACCCACTGGTCGTGGTCAAATGAAACTAACACCCAGAATCCAACCATTTTTTCAGTGCTCCAGAGGAGTGAGTGTGACACAGTGACCTGCATACATGCAGGGCAGGACAGCTGTTGTGAGCGACTGTAATATTTTCAAATTGAGGTTCTGTGAAGTGAATTGACCAGGCATTGGCCAATGGTTCGAGTGAACGTGCAAAGTCTCTGTGCCTGTACCTCATTTTCGTCATTCGAAACGGACAGTCGGTCGTAGTTACACCCGAGAGCCTCCACGTCGAAGAAGTCGATTGTGAATCTTAGCCCCTGAAACAAGCATTGCAGGAGTCGTTTGAGAAAGGTACTCGCTGGCAAGAAAGTTATCCTTGTCAAACACACCACACACACACAAACACACACACACACGAAGACTTGGCGCAGTGCTGTTAAAAAAATCAGAGACCCAGTTGGATTTTTGCGCAAAAGAGTGCTGCACGCATTGCCAACTTTTTGTGTGTGTTCTTTCATTTGGTCAGTCAAAGTTGAGGTCAGAGCCTGCGTTTGTTCAATTGTTCTCGCTGACCGTGGACGAGTTCGGCAGGAGGAACCTCCACGTGCAGTGGGCGTTGTTCGGGTAGGTCGCGCACGTCGCTCCTGGCGTCAGAATCACCGCTCCGGTCGTCAATGTCGCCCCCGTGGAGCACGCTGCAACTGCACAAACAAACCACGCCGACGTTGAGCAACAAAAGTGCACGTTCAGTCCGACGAGAGTGACGTGTGGCATAATCTTCTTTCAGACGTTAAAAACAGAGAGGAACTATCACTGCTGCATGATCAACTAACCAGTTGTGTCACTGTCAGTAGCTTGGCAGGCTTGCCCAATGCTTTGAATACCACCTGCATCATTGCCCACTGGAAAGCAACAGGAATGGTGAATACAATGCACGACATACAATGTACGACCAGCATGTCCTTGAGCAGTAAGTCACTGGGAGTGTTAGTTTTGGTTCCTCCTGTGCAGTTTGTATATACAATCACGTGAGGCATTCTATCTCGGGAGGAAAAAAAACGACAAGCTGCATGGCACTTACGTGTGTGCATGTTAATGTTCAGGAATGATACACTTAAGTTGAAGCCATATTGCTGATTCGTATTATCAGATACGAAAATGACCTGCACTGCTCCACCAAAGTTCAACACAGTATTCTCCAAACCAACTCCGGACAGTCTGCCCATATTTGTTCCATCACATTTAATTCTTACTTTGTCAAAATTGAATTCTGTGTTAAAGTGATTGACTTTGACTTGAACTGTCTGCAAGAAGCAAGAAAAATTTATTGGTCAGCCGCATCTGTGGATTCCACAGAAAGACAGAAGATTGCGTCGCGAGACTTGCTGGATGACTCTTACGTTCATATCTGCAGGTCTCACAATGTTCCAGGTGCAGAAGAGACCCGGACCATACGGATTGCACAGACCTCCCGGAGACATGATGTCAGTCGGCGACGTCACTTGTGCCTCGGAAGCGCATGCATCAACTGAAGTGGGCAGTCTGCATGCTGAACCTCGGTTGTGTGGAAAAGTGTTGTTTTCAACAGGGAAAACTTCCCGCAGTGTTCTGTACCTGTGAGCTGAGGATCGCCTCCGTATCTGGCGCAGGCGTCAGCTGGAGCAGCGACGAAATTGTTGGCCTCCAGCGACCCGAAGGAAGTGCAGGTTCCTGGTCAAGCAGGTGAAGGAAATATCTAAATTTGGATTCAAACTGAGAAAGATACATGTGGTTGGTTTCCTTCCTTCTGGAGGGAATTTGAAGCAAGTAGCTCTCTTGTTGCCAACAGCTCAGTGTGACTTTCTGTTGCGTGTTCAAATCCAACACACATTGCTGTACATGCAGCAGGACAAATACAGCTTGGACGATCTTTGAACTTCATTTTGGAGACACTGTGTTCCACGCAGAATGCTGCTTGCTTCAGGGAGAGAAATATGACGAATCCATGGACCTGTGTGCTGAATGCCCAAGCAATGGATTTCGTTCAAACACAAGCCAACATAACAGAAGAAACCTTTTTGAGTCAATGCCAAACCCCTGTTGGCAGAACATGTCCTTTCCTTCTGGGCCCCAAAGACCGAGATGGCCAGAACAGAGCTTTTCACGACACCAGAATAATCAGAAACAAAGTTTGAAAATAACAACCACAAAACAACTGGAAAATATGTGAACAATCTGGCAAATTTTAGGTTTCTGTTCATTTTCTTCATCTTTTTTCGACGTTCGTAATGCAATGTCAGCAGACTCGTTGTTCCCCTGAAAAATCCCGAAAAACCACACAGGTTGATCACACCATGCACGTGCAGTTTCAATTGTTCAATGAATGCCAGGTTGGGTTCTTGTTCTGGTTGAATTTTGCAGACGCCAACTCTGCTCTTGCGTAACCTACCTTGAATCAAAGAAACAACATTGAAGCTGAGTAACAACCGCAGAAGTTTTCCTCTGTACATCTTGAGATTGTACAAAAGAAGGAAACACCTGTGGCAGACGACTGCTGGAATGGTTCCAACACAAATCAACAACTGCTTTCCAATTCGGCCTCAACCTTTCATCAACGTTGCCTTTCCGACTTACAGTGTGATGAAATGAAGGACATTGTTGCAGAAGTTCAGCTTTATTGATGAGCGGAACGCATCACAAAAGTCTTCCACGCTGGAATGAGTGCTCAAAGGTACTTATTTGAAAATACCCTCCGTTTATTGAGTTGTCCTTCCAATGCAGGAAGTGAAAAAAGTAACTGAAAGTTTGCCACGTGAAATTAATGTCGTTGAAGGTTTTGTAATTTACAGTGTAGTTGAGAAGTGTTTGGAGGAGCGTCCGTGAATGTCAACTTCTGAATCACCTGATGCATGTGACAAGAAAACAGGCACTATGTTCTGGAGGTGTTTCTGGAGGCCATTCAACAAAAAAACCCTGTTATTCACAAATTCTTTTGACCGAATGAAGCAAGTTTGGAAACAAATCCGAGCAAAAAGGAGCGATTTTTGAGTTCTTCTCAGGTTTTATTGTTGGTTCATTCCAATTTTGTGGTCACTGCAAACATTGAGCAAACACTCGATTCGGTGGTGAGTCGGTTCAGGACTGTTTGAGTGTGTTGCAGATTCGAGCCTGTGTTGTGCATGGTCGCAGGTTGATGAGGCTCAGGATCGGGCACCGGCCCTTGGACCTCTTCCCACAGTTCAGTCCCACGTTGTTCAAAATGAAAGAGAGAGGCAGGAGAAAATACATCAGACTGAATTCTTCTTCTCACAGATTGAGGGCAAATCAGTCTGGTTGCATATTTTCCTGCTGTGACAAGCTGAAGGACTGTAAAAGGCTTCAAAAACCCCACGAGACTTCACAGAGCTCCAGATCGATCTGATTAAAGCAACACTCCGAGGTCACTGCACACATTGTGCTTTCACTCGTTGGCATCAAAACTCCTCGTGACATTTTCTTCATTTGAACAGTGACAAGATGATTGGAAACCGCAGAGCTTCAGCCTGGTCAAAAGCTTTTCTTCTGGACTGGTTTGGAAGGGAGCAAAGTGTGTTTCATCAGACATGAAAAAAGGAACTACAAAAACAAAGTTTGTTCCCAGTTGTTGTCACGTGTCGCGCAAGGAGGATGGCGATGCTCAAAAAGTCTCCGTGGAGTCCGCACTCTCCACTTGGAAATTGCCAGGATCAATGCAAAGAACGGCGACTCACAAGTGTCGATCTTTGTTACCCGACAAGAAACAACTCAAATGTCAACATTCTTTTCCGTGATCAAAGAACAGCTTTTCAACACATCTTTAGAGATGCTCAGATACTCCCGGTGGAGAGGAAGGAGACGAAGCAATGATGTCTAATACTCGTACATGTTGTAAATTTTGCTCATGTCCTCAGAGCTCAGATAATCTTCGAATATGAGCAACTCATCGATGATTCCAATTGCAAAGTTGTCGGGGCTTCCAAGATATTGTGTTCCAAACTGCATCTTTCCTGAAGAAAGGCAACCAAATGGAAACATCGTGTTGGGGCAACGTCAGAAAATCTCAGTTTCTTCATTTGTGAGTGCATTGGGCAATCTGAGCACCAGAGATCAATCGATGTTGACAAACTCTGACAGTGAAAAATCCATATATGCTTCAAAATGCATGTCCCTCACCTGAGTTCAGAAGATAAACTGCAGTCGTGGACACATTCGTCGTTTTTCGCTGAAAAAGATGAAATTTTCCATGTCGGATCTGTCAGCATGCGAACGACTTGGGCCTCCCCTGAACATTTGAAATGTGGCGTGGCAAGGCAACAATGTATCTTTTTGTGCTTAGCTGACCAAAACCCACACTTGTACGAGACACTGTGACAGATGCAGGAGTTTTTAGGCAGTTACCATGACCCCGTCCCTGTAGAAGTCGAGGCGGTTCGTGTTGTAGGTGGCTCCCAGGTGGTACCATGTTCCGTCCGTCAAAGTGAAGATCTCGAACAAAGAAAACTCGCTCCCTTTTCTGATGAAACGGACCTGCAACAAAGTGTGTCTTTTTCCAACGCGTGAGTAAATGTGAGTGGGAAAAGCTGAAGGTCTGACCAAACCGGCACCATTCTTGAGCATGTGAATACCAACCGAGAAGAGCTTGGCTCCTGATCCGTCAAGGTACTTGAACAGGAAGCCTTGACTCACTGACGGATACTCTTCGTGGATGGAGGTCAGAACGCCCTTTTCGCCGTAGCCACCAGCGTACCGGAACCAGAACACCACACTGAGGCCTGCAAGAACTTTCATCTCACCACACCTGCACACAGTTCACATTTCCAAGGCAGAGCAGCTTGTGCCATGAATTCGCCAAGGCTCCACCGATGTGGTAGGTGGACAGTGGGGGAGCAGAACACAGTCCCTTCACTCACCGTTGGGATTGTTTTCTGGATTGAGAAACTTGACGGACGCGTCCGCAATGAGCTCCGCGAAGCCTCCGCCAGTGGACAGCAGTCCTCCTCCCACCTGTTGTCACAAAACTGTCTCCGACTCGTAGATCTATGTCTGTCCTTTATCATTTGAACTGACCAAAATGTAGGTCAAGCGGGACACGTGCAAATGTCCTTTGTTTCAGGGTTTTTTTTTCGTGTTCTGGGTTGAAATCAGCTGAGGGTGTTGTCACAATTATTGTGCAACACCAAAGTTTGACTCGTGTCGTACCTTGCCCATAGTTGTCCCAGAAGTGTCATTCAGACTGATGCATCCAAGAAACTCGTAGGTTTGGTACAACACTGGGGTCTTCAATGCGGACCAGTCTGCAGGTGCTTTCTCCCAGATGGTCGTTTCAGGGCAGAATTTGGGCCCCTCGGTGGACCAGAACCCTGCACAATAAAAGAGAAGAAATCCTGTCGCAGTTCAGAATGATGGTGTTCAGCACCCAAGCAACTGAACAACAACAAGCATATTTTACCATTGACTGATCACAGCAAACTTTGACTTGCTGTCACCGAGGCATGAAAACAGATATTGATTCGTCACCAAGGAAAGAAACTGTGCCAGAGAAATGCATTTTTGATGTGCTGATCGCAACCTCTGACTGAACAGGTCTTGTAGATTCTGGGCCCAACAAATGTCTAAACGACGAGGGCTGTTCCTGACACCTCGTCGGCCTGCACCGCCCATCCGACGCGCAATCGGGCTGGGATGCACCGATGATTGTGTTCTTCAGCCCAAATGTCGTCTTTTTATCTTCTTGAAGTCACTTATGCAAGGTTTGGTTGATGTTTCGAGCCTCTCTGAGCGAGTCTGAGACCGAATGAGTGGAACATCATGCCTGCAGGTTGCGGCTGTTTTTCACCAAAAATCAAAAGGCATCTGAGGTCCAGGACTAGATTGCAAAATTCTTCCGGAAACTCATAAACGTCAACTTGGGAAATATTATGAGTCGGTACCGAGCACGTAGGAATCCATGTCAGATTCGTCAGTCAGCACAATGACGGAGTTGTTGTACAGGCCACAGCGGATTGGTGTTCCACCCTGCACGACCACAACCCGGCAGCCCGCCGCCCTGTGGGAGACGAAACGAGAGGCGACCTCACGTTCAAAGCGTTCAAAGAGCAGACGGGCCACGGGATGTCTTGGCGGTCTCTCGTGTTTTGGTTGTCATTTCAACTCAGATGCCACTGGAAAGGCATCATTTCGTTGTTTGCAGAGTAGTTAAGTACACACTCACCACTAGAATGGAAACAACTTTCATCTGCTTTGAATCCACAGTTCTGTTGTGAAAACCCAACAGAAACAGAATGTTCTGCTGGGGAGAATAGTTGGAATGATTCTTGCAAACGTGGCAAACGGACTTCAGAAGAATCTCTGCAGAATGACCTCACTTCTGAGCAAAACGAATATGTCACGAATTTGTCTTTTCGGGTAAGAACGATGCGTGATTCAACACTTGGCTTGGATTCAGAATGATATCAAGACAAAAACCAGACCGACCGACGCTCCCATTCTTCCCCTTACCGAACTCGGTTGAAACCTGGTTGGCCAAATCCTGCGGCAGGCCGGTTCAGTTTCAATCACCATGCAAGTCCCTTGTCGGTACACAGTTCGCTCTTGCAATGCCATGGTCTTGTTCTTTTTTCCTTGTGATTTGCTCGTTTTCAACAACGCAACAAGACAACGCAATTCGTCTGTCAAAACTTACTCTTTACACTCCTGTGTGCAGGCAAGCTCGTCACTTCCAGCAATCGGGTAGATGTTGAACCTGGACGGGTCGTCCTGGGGACGCGCTCCGCTGTACCTCCTCCACAGATCTACAATTATTGTATTCAACACAAAAACGTGTTTGAATCCCACCCACCCAGAAAGTCGGAAAATTGTTGTGTGATGAGCCAGATGATGACACCGAACACATCGAAGAGAGTGACAAAACATTTCCAAAGGGATCACATGGACGATTGCAAGAGTTACGATTTGGACGTTGTTTTTTTTTTCAAGGAAAACACTCACCGGCATCGCACGATTGTCCCAGTGGTAGAAGGACCTGCACAACGCAGATTGTGATCAAAACCCAAACTTGCATTTTCCAGGTTCAACTGGCATCTGTGTGTGCGTGGGTCGATCTCGTTCCTCTGGCTGGCGTGTCGATCTGTCTTGTTTTCAACACAAAAGAAAAGTGGGAAGCTTCATAACATGAATAGTTAACAACATATCAATTATTCAACAATTATATAATTCAAAAGGCATTTGGACAACATAGGTTTCTATGGATCGTAGATTTTAACTAAGGGAACAATTCCCTTTGACCTCATTCAGGGCCCGATCGCAGAGGCAGTTGCAGGCCGTTTCTCATCCCCACAAAAAATTCTCTTTGGTGCACCGTTGACTTTTTGAGGTTGCAACCTGGGGTTTGGGCCCCTGAACCCAACCCATGGACGCCCCCGATTTCCTGCTTTTCTGTTGATGCTGTGACACATGTGCCCCAAGCGGACGCAGAACTGGACGTGTGAACCACAAGAGGGAAGACTGTGGGCAATGTCGCGCACGTACGACACGTTGGGGTAGAACACCAAAGAGGAAGTCCTTGTGTCCATCCGCTGCAAGGTGATAGTCCACCCAGTTCAGCTTGCGTATAAGCCTGCAATGATCACAAGGTTCAGGCGAGTGCCAAAGATCACGCATTCCTGTTCCCCGGGTCTGAGATTCCCCTCTTCAAATTTGTGGGATTTCTCCTCAGTTTTGTTGACAGTTTGTTTCAAAACGAGTTCGTGATTCTGTGCATGGGATTGAAGACCCACTTCGATGGCAAACTCTGCCACAGACAAGTTGCTGCGAAATGCCATGCGTGTTCATCGTGGAACATTCAGAGCATCTCGGGTGAACAAATTTCAGTGCACGGGCAGCGGTAATTCAGGCAACAACAGCCCTCGTGCAAAATTTGTGGAATTATGACCCGTTTAACAACTAATGAACTTACCTTGAGCAAAGCAAAATGAAAAACACGGTTGAAAAAGAAACAGAAACAGATGTGAGAGAAAGAAACAACTTGCGATGTTGTTTGGTGTCATCACTGGGCTTTGGGCAGCACATTTTTTTCTTTTGGGAATCTATTTTCCAGTCAGAAACCCATCTGCAAAGGGGTCTGGAAGAACGCTTTGCACTGCGGGCACAGAAATGAGTGAGCTCAGCTGCATGGAACTGAAGAGAACCAGGGCCAAGAGCCGGTTGAAACCATCCACTGTCCTTTCTTTACCTGTATGTTCCGACGAGGTTGTGGCCACGCTCTCAGTTGTTGTGGTTGTTATGCCGGTTGTGCTCAGAGGTGCAGCAGTTGTGGTTGCAGCTGCAGTGGCTGTTGTTGAACCTTCAGTGACTGTAGTTGGAGCATTGGTGGTTGTGGTTGGAGCTGTTGTGGTGGTGGTTGGTTCTGAGGTGGTTGTGGCTGGCATTGGCGTTGTGGTCTCTGGAATGAAAAACAACTCCACCAGTTGTCCCTCATTGTGCTCCAGCTGTGAGCCCCCCTCCCCCCCACACACACCAGTTTGAAAACTTTTGACAGTGACAACCAGTCTTACCAGACTCTATGAAGGCCACAGTAATTTTGAAACCAAAGTAACTGTCAGAGTAGTCTGAGGTGAAGGTGAAGACGATATCGGATCCCATGATGCTGAACTGTTTCCCTTGATGTCCGTCTCCGCAGAACGCGTAACCCTGCAGCGTGAAAAGGAGAGAGCGGAAAGCGTCACGAGGGAACAACCTGTCTTGTGTGGTCATGATGTCAGTGAAGGGGTGATGCAGCATGGAAAAGTATTGCTTTCCAGTACTGTGTGCCATCCCCTACGTGTTTGGAAACTGTGACCCCTTGTGTTGGTGAAAAGCTCACCATAAACCCTCAACTGGACAACACCCCTTGCTGGCAAACACCAGTGCTCAAACTCCTACCCCCTGCCGGCCCTCGTTCTTTGGTTACTCACGCCCCATCAGCCAACCCCTCCACTCCCACAGTCTGCAATGCGACATACTGCTTGTTGCACAGATCTTCATCGACTATTGCTTCGTCCTTAGGAGGACGAGATCAGAGAAGATCTGTGTGTCAATCCCGATGAAAATTTTCATTCGAATTTGAAATTGTGTGGACAACGCATCTTTGTCCGGAACAGATCCAAGAACAGTTCCAGGAACAGATGAACAGACGCAGGAAATCTTCAATAAATGTCTCAACAAAGGAACAGTTACCTCATCAGTTTCATTGACAACAACCAGTTTATCGTAGGGGCAGTCAACGCCGTCCTCAATGTGGAAATAGTCCAGCGTGAATGTTATTCCCTGAAATAAAGACATTTCGATGAGTTTGTGCTCCATTCAATGAAAGCCATTTTTGTTCATTCATACCAAGACAGATCAAGGTTGATCCAAGAAAACACAGCAACCTCCACGGAACCAAAAGAACTGGGCCCTTAAAAATTGTGAATCAACTTCAACAACATGTTCGCACGCACGAGTTGCCGATTCAGACCTCACCACAGCGGAACCAGGCAGCAGGAACCTCCAACTGCACGATTTATAGACAGGATACATGACGCATGTTTCTCCCGGGGAAAAGATGGTCGTCTCTGTGGTCAGGACAACTTCTCCCTCACACGCGTCCACTGAAAATCAAGCCGCCTGCAGTGTGAGTTGTTCGACCAAAAGCATTTTTCTACAAAAGAAAACTTGAAGACTCACCGGTGGTTTGGCTGTCGCCAGAGTAACCGCCACATCCTGGCCCTGGTCCTGTGCTCGGGCTGCCACTGTTGTCCTGAGTGAAACAGGCTGAAACAAAATGGTAACTGCGCATGAAAATAGCAACCGGCCCTGCGGACAACTTAAACGTTGTTTTCTTTGGATCTTCGCACAGGGAAATTTTAGATACTACAGGAAGAACATGACAAGTGGCGATTCCTTCCTACTCAGCTGCAGGAAGGCGACGGTGATGTTGAATCCGTATTCAGTGGTGTCAGCGTCACTCTGGAATATGATATCCAGGCTACTGACCAGAAACTGGTAGGTCCTCCCCTCCGCTCCTACCCCACACAGTTCCACAGCCTGGAGATCAAGGGGACAAGTTCAGTTGGACAGTGGAATACGACTCTGTCTTCATCGGTTCTGTTTCCACAACATATGGCCTTCGAAAAACAGTTTGCATCCCAAATGTGCACGCCTGCAAATATCCCACTTTGTCACAAAGGAACAAAGTTCTCAGGCAAAACATCAAGGCCTTCACACACGATGAAGTCTCTGAAACCCGGTTCGATGTCACAAACAAACGGCTTTTGTGGAAACGCCAAGAAAATACATGTGTGCCAAAAGAACGTTTTCTGAAGTTTCACTTGCGACAGCAGGCACCTGATGCGAAAGCGTTCCAAGGGGAATTTTATTCCGATGACTGTAAATGGCGAAAAACAAACATTTCAAGGAGAAACGCTCCAAGGAGTACGTCCCCGACTTCTGGTACGGTTGACGTGAAGACAAAAAAATTCATGTTCAACATATTGTGTGGGAATCGCTCCGGAGGGTCGCTCCTCATCAACCAGATTTACCAACAGCATCCATTGCAATTCTCTTGAGCCCAAAAAAGAACGAGTTTCTGTGTTCTCAAAATGCGTCAGCGTGTCCAATATTTGGAAACACTGAAAGGGTTCTCACACTGTACAAAAATGGTTCCTGTGAAATCACTCAATGACTTCTGGAGACCTTTGGTTAAGAAAGGAGTTGTGTGATTGAACAGGTACCCTCTTTATTTGGTGAGAACCTCTTTCTAATATGATGCGAGTACACACGGCAGGTTTTGTGATCGCAGAGTTGTAGAATTGACACTCACCGACTGGCCACCGCAATGAACGTCAACGGTGTCGTAGCAACTCTCCGTGTGGAAGTGATTAAACTTGACGCTGATCGTCTGGAATCGAGAAAACGAGGCGGTGGGGTTTCTTTACTTGACTGAAGAGGTAGAATTATTCAAGGTCAAGAATCGAGGGCCCACATCCGGCTGCATACGTTTGTGCCTGTAGGTCTACTGGCTGTCCATTTGCAGAAGAGATTGTTGTTGTAGTCGTTGCAGAGCCCGCCTGGAGACACGATGTCGGTTCTCGACGTCACTGTCGCGCCGCTTCCACACGCATCAACTGCAAGAGAACAATTGCATCTTCGTGAGGAATTCGTCTCTCGCAGAACACCGTGCAAACATTCTTTCTTTTGTGTGCAATCGTGTGGATGTTCGGAAAGAATTCCAGTGGTTGAGCTTGTGAGACGTCTGTCAGTCAAGCGTCCGTTTCTGGAATCCAACCACATCCACAACATCTACATTTTCCCTGCAGATCGCACTTGAATGAGGACCACGGGATCAGACTCAGCTGTCGGAAAGACCAACTGAAAAAAGCCTCAAATGATGTTCACCAAAGTTGTGAATTTTGGAGCATTACGGCTTGAAGGAAGGAGCGTGTTGTCGTTTCGTGAAAGGCAGGTGAAATTTTGTCAGCGGACGGACCTCGGTGCGAGTGATCTAATCATGTGGGAGAAAGGAACCTTGTGCGTTACCTGTCAGCTGCGAGTCTTGGCTGTAGGTGGAGCACGCGTCCGCTGGAGCGGCGACGTACGAGTTGAGATCCATCGCGCCGAAGTCGCTGCAGCCACCTGTTTTCCAAGAGCATTGACCTGAGTTTTTTTTTTCAAAAGAATAAACGAAAAATAAGCAAATCGCTCCCACCCCAAAGCTCCCAGGAACAGAGTTTCTCTCACCTTGTGCTCGTACAAAGTTCAAGATGATGCAAAAAACCGTCGGCACGACGAGTATATTGGAACTCATCCCCTTTTGTGCCAAACCGTCCGCTCCTTGAGACAGGGTTTCAAAAGTACCATGTACAACGTACGATTTCTTCTTATACCAAGCCGACGCTTTAGTGAGTTGGGATGTCTGATTTCTGTGAGGCTGAGCCTGAACTCAGACAGGTAAGTCAGTTGATGCTGTCCTGTCAGCCTTGGGTCGCCCAGACGATTTGGTCTGCCTTCCCAGAACACAACGGGTTCAGTGAAAAAAAAGAGTAGGACAGCAAAAAAGTGTTCTGAACAGGTGATCGAAGTTTCTCTCACGTCAAAGAATATTTAATTGGCAGATCTGTTCCCTTTTGACGAGTTGGACAATTGAACGCTTGAGATGGAACTTTCACGCGAGCAGGCGACGAAAAGCCTCAAAACACACAACAAAACACACAATATTTCTCATTAGTTGGCAGACATACTGTATGGATGATGCCATAATTGCCAGCTATTGGAGCACCAAGATCATCGTTATGCCCTTCATGCTTGCTCTTTTGCCTTTCTGTTGTCGCATGATACAACTAGCCGGTCGAAAGTGACAACTGCTGACGTCTTCTCAATCGATTTACTGACACTGGATGTACAACGCTTTTCAACGTGCATGTTCCTGCCTTACTCTACAGTTACCATTTTATCCCGTGGAAAAGCTACCGATAAAAGTCACAGGGAAGACAAACGGGCGTGTCAGTCTGCATCTTTCTGAGTGAGATGTTTCATCAGCTGTGAAGTCCACCGCAAAGAAGGCGCAGTTTCATCCTTCCCTACGTGAGCTTCAAGATTGGGTTGTCCAAGTGTTTAACTGACAGACGCACCAAGATCTTGGAAGAATCCTAACTCAAGAAATCAACTTTCTGACGAAAAGTGCTGGGTCTTCTTGCTTCTGCATCACCTGGGTTCTGGAGTTTGGTGACAGGTGAAATTACCTTCAAAATCTGTTTCTCATGTCCCGAGTCTCTCGAATCTCCTGGCTTCTGGTGCGGGATCCTTGCTGTGACGTTCAGGTTCTGTCTTCTTCCTTCCGTGGAGGAGCAGTTTGGTCTTCGTCTGCAGAGTTTGCCCCAACCGAGACACGACACAACATTTCTCCTTTCCTTTATTCCAGGTTTTGTCGTGATGGCCTTGTTGTGCTGCAGGTGCAAAACATTCCAGTCACAAATTTGCACGTTGAAGTCAAGCCCACTGAACCTTTTCATGCAAATCCCCCTCATTTGGAGCCACAAATGCCAGGTTGCCGCCTGCTTGATCCTGGATCTGCATCAACATGTGCCGAAAGCGACGTCTCGACAGACATCGGTTTTCGGGTTGAGTTTACGAGACCCCGAGCCAAAAAAATATCTCACCGCAGGCGATTTCTTGTTACATGCACACAGCGTTGCTCGCACATTTGTATTTGTATCCGTGAGCTGAAGGAAATTTGATGTCACCGTTTGTGTACCTATTTTCTTGGTGTTTCGTTGGTGACAAAGTCATCATGCTCAAACTGTGAAACTGCATGGGCAACAGCTCCAGACAAGAAAGGATAGGCGGGGTCGTTTTTTACACGTGTTAATACACGGCCATGTGAATAGTTTTTTTTATGATTTTGTGTGTTCTGTGAACTGAACATTTTGATCTTCATTGATTTGGCAGAAATATTACATACATGTGTGAACGTGTGTGGCACTGGCATGCTTGTCCGCGAGTCATTCTGCATAAATGTCTGCTGGCAAGACATAACCTCTTTTTCAGGACATAACTTGTGACAGTTTGCAGCCAAAACGCATTTTCGTCATTGAAGCAGACCCAAATGCATCTCCCGTGGATAAATGTAAGTTTCAGCAAAATGCGAACACGCGTTCCGGAGGGAGACCTTTGACGGCTCCGCGCGCGCGCGTGGCTGTGTATACCGGTATGTGTGTGTGTGTGTGTGTGTGTGTGTGTGTGTGTGTGTGTGTGTGTCTGTCTGTCTGTCTGTCTGTCTGTCTGTCTGTACCGAGTTTGTGGTGTTCCAGACCGATTAACATTGCAATCCACCACAACATTGCTTGAGTGGCACAGCACCCACTCAGAAACATTTTCTCCAATGTTGGCGCCAGCATCTCTATTGTCATAATTCTCTTCCGTATATGGCGTGTGAAGAAAGCATGTCCCAAATAACCACTTGAGCGTGACCGGGCTTTGAAGGGAAATATGTATTATCGCTCTGTCGAATAATAAAAGTGCTGCAACAGTGTTTCTTTCATTGACCACAGTGGAAACGTTCTCTGATGAACGCGCGACTCTTCTTGTTGGTGTTGGGAGCAGTTGTAATCCTGCTTCTCTGGTTTTCCGCTGGCACACATGAACCTCAAACGGTACACAAGATGCTTTCAACAGCTTTCATGAAATTTTGAATATGACCAACCGGTAACTCTGAACTAACAACAAAATGACCATCTTGAGTGGTCATTCCAAACTGTTGTGAGAACAAAGCAGAAATTCGTGGTTTCAGATCATTGCACCTGAGTTTTTACAAGAGACGGATGTGACTTGGGATCAGGGACCTGCAGACCAGGTTCCGTTCCAACCACTGCATGGAAAGGACTGCTTCACATTCCACAACCTCTGCATCGAAAACAATGTGTGTGTCATTCTCATATGACTTGGAAACAACAGTATTTTCTCTTTGGTTTACAACAATGAGCAAAAACTCATGACGGAGCCTCCTTTTTTCTTGACATTTGTAGAAATGGACCACAAAAGAATCAAATTCAATAGACAGCAAACGGCTTGTTGTGTATGGAGCTGCAAGGACCGAGAAGAAGATCATCGCAGTTAGAACGGGCAAGTACTCGTGAAAACGTGACCTCAAGTCGCATTGGTGCAAACACAGGCCAACGAAAACACCTGTGGGGCCCAGGGGGTTTGGAGATTCCTCATTTTTGAGCCAGGGTCCGGGCGCGTAGGTCCTCCTCCCCTTGCAATGCAGTGCAACAGGTTCAATCCAAGGACATCATGCATCCAGCTGTTGCCACTGCTTCACACAGGCTCGCTCCGAAGGATGAGCCTGCACAAACAAACTGAGGATTTGGTGGTCCTATACTCACGAGATGCAGGAACAAAACATCTGGGTTTGTTTTCTGGAAAAACGACGTGCACATCAAAAACTGAATCCACTTCTTGGTTTCATGCTGGAGCTGAGACCATAAATCGACTTGGCTCGCAGCATTCACATCCCAGTTTACCAGTTTTTCTTGTTAACCCCCCTTGCTTGCCACAACTCGCATCCAATCAAGATGAAACCAGGAACGGTTTTGTTTTTGGCCCTGAATGAAACTGAGGCATCTCGTGCTTCAGGTTATTGTTGTGTGAGTGAGTGCACACGCTGTTGTTTCTGTGATGCAAACTTATGAGTTGTGCGTGTGTCGAACTTTTTTTGTCTGCAGACAGTTTCTGCACATCGCACGAGCAAAATTTTGCGCTGAGCACTGCGCTCTCGTTTTTCAGTCAGGAAGTTGGAAATTTACTTCGATGAGCGGCCGATGCCACCGGGATCTCCGCTCATCTCGGAGTTTCCTGCTTTCTTCGTCACAATCACATACCCGAAGAACCTGTACCACTTTTTCGCAGACACAGTGGTGGACTTGTTCGCTGCTCTGCATGGCACGCACAGGTGCACCGCTCTGCTCAATGAAGTGCGACGTGATTACTCGCACCACGTTCGTGAGATTGCAATTACTTTCGATGAACCCACATCTTCGGCTGGACGAGTGTGAGACTTTGTAGATCCACATCTTAGGACGTATCATGTCCCTGTTTAGATTGAACGCCACCGTCCCCAGCAAGCTGTACTACTTGAGGCCACACGGGAAAGCAGGAATTACTACACAATTTGAAGAATTCCTCGTGGCATTCGGACTCAGAGAAAATCCACACCTTTATTATTTGGAGAAGTCTGATGTCTGCTACAAGGACGCTGTGTTTGGCTGTTATCTCAGGTAACTTTTGGTCATCATTTTGTTTTGTGTGCGTTTGGTGTTTGTGTGTGTCGCGCAATGTGTGTGATTCTCCCAGGGCCTGGTATTTCAGAACGCCGCGGACATACGAGCACATTGTGAAGTACCTTGTCAAGTGGTACAAAGCAGACGAAATCACGTGTGGACAGCAGCCAGTTGTCACTTTCATTCGGAGAATGAACCAGTATGGCAGACATATACTGAATCTGGATGAATTGACGGATTTCGCCATTCAATCGAACGTGTCACAAAATGTGCAAGTGTACTCGTTTGAAAATATGTCAGTCAGAGAGCAGGTACGAACGTCGAACAAAACAGGTGTCATGACACGCAGATGCCTACGTTTGTGGAATACGTTTGTAGTGTGTCTGAAGAGTTGTGTCAAAGTGAATGTGATTTGTTCGGCCTTTGTGGATTCTATATGGCCACCTTGTCGTACGTTGAACCGCCCGTGCCAATCGCAACGAGTGCGCGAGAGACATGTCTTTCACTCAGACCTTCTTTCTTTTTTCTTTAAGCTTTATGTGGTCCGCTGCACGGATATTCTGGTGGGAGTCCAGGGGGTGGCGTTGGAGTGGATGAACTTCATGAAGAAAGGCAAAGGCATGCTGGAGTTGGCGTGGCCTCAAAACCATTGGAAGTTCTTTTTCGGGGGTAAGCGCAAACAACAACTGGGAGCAGTGCTTCAGGTTGTCCGTGGTGCGATGATTGTGGCGCGGTTGTCCAAGGCAGCTTGTGACTGCTGTCTCCTGTTGCTTTGAGCATCATGGCTCTTTGCCCAGCATTGCTTTGATAAATAAGTGAGTTTTGGACCACTTGCAAGCGCAAAAGTGGCAGCATCTTGGAATGTGCTGTTTGATCTGAGTGGAGATACCCATGGAGACCTGCAAAGCTCCATATACGTTTTTAAAGCTTTCGAGGTCTTGCTGGTCGTTTGTGAGATGTCGCAGGTTGTTGTTACTGGTTGGCCACACCCGTTGAAACTGGCAAGCAGAGAGAATTCCTTTGGAACAGACAGATTTTACGAGAACACGAAGTTTGCCAAAATGGGGTTTCTTCAGTTTAGTCATGACCTGACAGTCTGAAAAAGAAACCAAACCAGATTGCACTTCTGCAGAACGTGCACGAAGTGATGTTTTTGAAAGATCAGACAAAAATATTTGCCCTCTGCTGCTGTCCCAACATTGAGCTTTGTTCAAGATGTTTTGTCATCTGTATTTTTTTTTGTACCAACAGCTAGAGGCCGACACATTGGTCTCCAGATTGAACAGCTGGCCGCCTCCAGAGCGCAACCCAACTGGGAAGTTTTCGCGCGAAGAGGCGTCTACACAGGGAAGCTAACTGAAGCGCTCAAGGACAAATTGGTGAAAAATCCAGGGCGATGGAACCTTGCTTCCAATCCGTGGAAGTATGCTGACGGGTACTTTGACAAACATCAAGTGGTGGTCAAACTCCTTGCATTGAAGAGAAGGATTAGAAGATGACGACAATGCCCGGGGGAGCGTGTGGTCTCAGAAGCATGGTGACATGTTGAATGAAAGGACATCAGAACCCTCTGGGACATGGCTTCCACAGAGAAATTTGTGGCGGCTTCGCCGATTTCAAGTGTCTGCCAGTTGGCTTGCATTATCACCAGACGTGAGAGCGGAAGGTCATGTTTTCAGTCATGTGCCCTCTGCCTGACGTTGTACCTCCTGCTCTTTGATGTTTGTTGGGGGTGCATGGAATAACCAGCAGCAAAAAGGGGCAAAATTTCAGGCAAAAGGACCCACCGGAAGACTCCCTCCTGAAACACAAATTTTCCTCCCACTCTATCTGACAGGTGTTTGTCTGCCACTCCGCATTCTTTTGGTTTGTCCCCACCCTGTCAGGTGTTTGTCCCTACCCTGCCTGCCCAAAGTACATGTATGCCCCCCCCACCCTCCCTGCCTAAAGTTTGACCTCGCCGTGCCTTCTTGTCTCTCACTCCTCCGCCTGTGTTTGTCTCCGTCGTTCCTCAAAAGCACTGTGTGGCTGAACCCACAAGAGCTCGGCTGCGTTGTTTTGCGTACGAAGCGGCGCGTTGGACGACATCTCGAGATTGACAGAGTCACTTACATCTTGGTCTGTGTTTCTTCAGTGCGCCGACCATTGACACAAACACTGCAGTATTTCCACGTTTTCTTGGCTGAGAACTGTTCACTTCAGTCGTGCGTGCAACGCCTTTGGTTGTTGTGGCGGTTGTGAACCTTCACAGAATATTTTCTGGCATTGGAATAAGAAGAGTTGAGAAAAACACTCATTTCGTGTATTGCACACTATTTTATTGCACATACGGCCAACTCAACCCTCCCGTTTGGAAAATGCACCTTGAGGATGTGTGGTGTTCAGCCGGTACACACCGAAACACGAAAAGATACGCCTTTTGCAAATCTGGGCCTCAAAATGGCACTTGTGAATCACTACATTCCCCTTGAAATAATCAACACAAAGTTACGCAGGGTTGAGCGCGGTGGGCTCACTGGAGCCTGGATACCACTCTTCCTCGCCAGTCAGGTAGACGGGCGTGATGAGGCAGCACCCCAGCTTTTCGCCGGCGTCACCGGTCGCCAAACTCGCCGTCGTCCCCGTCAGGCCGAGGTCGTCCTGCCTCGCGTGCAACTGAACGGTACAGGAAGAGAGAACTGAAGATGCGATGAGAAGGGCAGGCGTTTCCTGTTCCAATTCATTCGTCCTTCTTTCTGGTCAATGGCAAACACATATGCAGAGAGCATTTTTCGATTTCTTACCACAACACTCCTCATCACGACAGACCCGAACGGGTCGGCGCCAGCGTTCGCGGGCGTATGGAGCCGCACGTTTTTGTTCATATCTTTGTCTATAGTTCCCAATGACGTCCCGTTTGGAGACACGAACACGTTCCCCAGGTCCCCAACATGACTGTCGCAAAGAAAAAGGAACCAAACAGTACTTTCTTGAAGGTGTAAAGGTTCAGTTTTGGTGTCAAATGAAACAAGTGCTGAATGTGTCTGTTGGGGTCGACGAACTCTGAACTCACTTGACTTCAGCAAGAGGGCCGCCATGATTCTGAGAGCGGGGATTGTAGTGACTGCCCACGTTTGCACAGCTGTCAGCTGAAAAGGAAAAGGGCCACGTGCATGAGAACGAGTCCGACAGACACTCAGATGTAGAAGACACATGCCAGGTCAGCTGAAATCCTGTCCAAAACTGCAAGAATGATCTTTCGGCGAAGAACCAAGTTTCTCAGGACAGAGAATGCGACACCCACGTCCTTGAGTGGTAAAGACCAAGAACCTGGAGGGTAGCTCCTGAGATCACAAAGAACAAAACCACATTGTGCCTGTGGAATGTGTATCGGTCTGCAGGCAACATTCTTCGAAAAGTGGCGACGTACATATGTCGCTGCCGGTGTGAATGTGCAGCCCGTGCAGTTGAGTGGGACTCGGCTCCACGCCCTCGAACCGGTAGTTGATAGCCACAGGAGAGCCAGGCGGATCTTTCTGTGAACAGGCACGTTTCAATGAGAACGCGTGAACTGGCCAAGAAAGCTGTTTGAAATGGGACAAAAGTCCGTTGAGCATCGGTCGTGAAACGATGAAGACGAAACTGAAAGCAAAAGAGATAACTTGCCCTTTTGCTGCACAAAAAGGAATTTGTGTGCTTTCCCTGCAGGTCATTGAGCCTGAAACCAAGCTACAAGTACGAACAACGTATAGGTGTGCTGCACGTACCCGCTGCGCGATCAGCAGAAGACCAGTGACGGGTCCAGACATCACGCAGCGAGCTTTGTAGAAGTCGCAGCCCGTCTGGAAAAAAATATAAATTGTACAACATGTTTTGGTTTTTGCATCAAAAGTCTGCTGTTTTTGTTCATGTCTCTGATCACATCACGGGCCGAATAGGAAAATCAAAGGTTCCGAGGCCACACTTACCGATCCAGGGCATGCTGGTGCTGGGCCAGCGGTTGTGGTGGTGCTCGGTTTCTGCGTGGTTGTGGTCGGGGCATCAGTTGGACGCGGACGAGGACGAGGTCTCCACCACCACGGCCGCGGGCGGGGCCTGCAAATACAAGAAAAGCATTGGGATGAATTTGCAGACTCGTGCACTCTTCAGCCTGCTCTTTGGTCTCACACACGGCTGATCATGTTCACCATGCAAGAAAACAAATCAGTCGTTGTCGCAAAACACACACACACACACACACACACACACACACACACATCCGGTTTTTGGAGAGATGTTCCGCTAATGGCCAACCAACTCACAAGGCCAGTTCTCTGCGGAAGGTCTCAAGGAAGAACTGTATTTGGGAAATGAACCGCACAGTCTCTGCCTGGCCCTGTCGCACCACCACAGTGAAAGGACATTTTTGTATGCCGCCGGATTTTCAACTGAAAGTCTTCGTGTGTCTACTTGCAATGAAGAAAGCACTTGCCAAGGTCCGATGTTGCAGTCAAAAGAAAGCCATAACTGAACTTCTTTCCCTTCGTCCTTCATCACACACTTGAGAAAGGGCGGCATTGACCTGCCCATGACCATACGAGTCACTATCGTGTGGTTTGACTCAGCAGCACAGCTACAAATTACACATCTGTGTTTCTTCCAAGGTCTTAATCTACGTGCACGTGACAAGGACCGTTCAAGCTTCGCAGAACCGCTTACCTCCACCAGTACGGCCGGTCGTCGTCCCAGTGAGGTCGGGGTCGCGGACGCGGCCTCCACCTTCCCCTTCCTGGCGAAAAGCAAAGCCAAACTTACTCCAAAGAACAATCTTCAGATTACCTCATCCAGTGAGGTCGGTCGTCGTCGCTGCTGGTGTCATCCCAATCTGGGCGGGGCCAGTGGTGTGGCCTGGGGCGTGGGCGGGGCCGCCAGCGCCCACCTAGCAAAAACAGTTTCCATGTGGCTTGTCCCAAAGGAGAAGTTTGCGTCTGTTCAGCTGGGGTTTTTTCCACTTCTGAAACTGCCTTGATCGCTCAATCAAAAGAAGATTTCCAGTGCTCAAGACGAAGGCTCGTGCAATGTCTCAACCACGCTGTAGTGAATTAAACACCACAAAACTCGCAAAAAGTAATGAACTTTCAAAATATTTCTCCCAGGAGTTGTGTTCGTTGTTCCACTGTGTGTTTTGGTGCTTTTACATTTCCTACAGAACAGCTTTTCTGAATCAAAAGGCCCTCAAAAGTTGCGGGCTGAGATTTATTCAAAAAAATGTTTTTAGCATTTTGTCGGCTTTCTTGGTGGCAAGGGTTCAACACAGAAGTCAAAGATTCTCACAGGAGTCAAACACAAACGACAAAAATCCATCTCTGTTGGAATGAGAAGCCGAGTTTGATTGTGTTTGTTTGGCAGCTGTCAAGGGATGAGTGGCCACCATCCATAAGCAGTGGTCTCAGAAGAGCGCAAGAATTTTTTTGAACGGTTACTTTGTGCTCTTCTCCAGAGGCAGATCGCACAACGTACTGATCCACGTCTGTTTTCTGATTGTGTGCTTGTGTTTTATGCGATGACTCACCTCTCCCCCACCACCTGCCTCCCCAGTGTTTCGCTAGAGCTTCGTCGTATTCTCGTGGCTCCGCTGAAGATTTCACAACAACGAAAACTTGACTGCAAAAATTTGTTCCACAAAAATAGTGCAGATAAAATGTGTCGCACGCATGCAGCTTTTGACCTTCGCTTCAATTTACCTGTAAAAACTTTGAGTTTACCATAATCACTCAAAACCATGCGAAAGCTGTTGTTTCTTGGGTCAGACCCTTTTGTTTATGGATGAGTTGGCCTCGCGTTTTCTACAGAACTCGTACCTCTTTCAAATATGGCGCCAAAGTCGAGGCCGGTCTCGGGATCGTCAGTGAGGACGACGGTCAGCGAGACCGCGAGAGCGACAGCGACGAGGAGCAGCTTCATCTCGCTGCGACGCTCACCAAACCGCAACGTCGTGTCTGCAGGAAGGCAATGGTGTCTGCAGGAAGGCAATACACAGGCTGACTCAAGTGAGGTGACTGCAGCGCGTAGAAATTTTTCTGGTCGAAACAACATTGCGAGGTTTTGCATTTTGTGGTCAAAACAGCCCCTTCCCCCCGCCAATCGTCAGAGCATCAGGAGAATGTGCCTCAACCTGGGTCCGTTGCTGTTCTTCATATTTGAACAAAATGGACCAACACAACCCCTCCTACACCGCATGTCCACAGAGTGGCTTCTGGGACTAAAAAGCAAAACGAAGTCTTCCTTGGTCAAACGCTGCAGGACAAGAACGCCTGCAGTACTCACAGGACCTGCTTGTGGATTGGATTCCTCACCTGGTCAGAGGTTGCCGATGCAGTTCCTCCCGTCTGCGCCACGGAATGATTCAGCGAGAATCAAGGCTCCGCACTTCTTATCCAAACAGACCTGCGACAGCACGAGTTGCTCCTGCGCTCTTTCTGACGTCCGTTTGGGCTCGGTGATCTTTTGAACAAACGATGCTTCGTGGTGGTGAAGGTGGATGGAACGTTGATGCAACGAAAAAGTGTTTGTCAGCTATGGTTTCAGGTGACTTCATGACTGCGAGAAATTTGATCGCCCATCCCAGTCCCTTTGCACCAACTTTGTTCCTCTTTGTTTTCCCAATTACAATTCAAACTTTTGAAAACTCCGTGTCTGAAATTTTGTTTCAAGTCACAAGGAGTGTGTGGGTAGAGTTAGTATCTTTTGAGAGAAACTGCTCGATTGTCGGGGCAGGAACCAGGTATTCTGTCGTGTGCCTACGTGTGAAAAGGTGGATTTCTGACAATTCAAGAAAGCGGCAAAGCGATTCGGATGCCTCATGCCCACAGAGCAAAGGACTGCTTGTTGGTCAGGTCCACACTGCCAACATCAACACGCAGCTGAAATTAGAAAAATTAGAGTCGCATTAAACAAAGAACCAAGCGCCAAACTTTCACACTGCAGTCCAAGCACGTCACGCCAAAGGGCTGGAGCAAACAATTCCCTCACAACTTGTAAATCCGATGTTTACGCCACAAACAAATTGTTTACCATCGCAAAGATGCGTGCAGAGCGATTTTGTTGCTTGCACAAATGAGCGAAGTGAGCGGACAATTGACGTAAGTGTGACCTTCAAACTGCTCCTGTAAGCATTTTTCTATTTGATTTTTTTGTGGTGGACAACGGGAGTTCTTGTAGATCCAAAAGTCTGGGAGAGCATGCAGGCCTGTGTTGTTCGTCCAACACTTTGCGTTTGGCCAGCTTCGTTCAGTCCGTGGATGCAGGAAGAAAGGCCTGAAAGAGAAGAACATGGGGCAGAAAATAACCAACGTGTGACTCTCATGAGATCAAAGGTGAGGGGAAACAGTGTCCACGTGCCTTGACACTGACATTGCAGCAGCCACGAAGCACGACATTCTGTGGTCAATTGTCGTGGCATTCTGAGTTTGGAGCCTTCTCCAGTATGGCCTGAGCAGTGTGCTCTTCCCTCGTACAAAAGTCGAGGTGAAGTGCATCTGCCTATTCGGCCACATGCAGATGCAGAACGCCTGTGTTTCTATTGTGTGATACTTGACCAGAGAAGAGTTTTCACACTCAGCGCATTGGTTTGTCCAGGTACAGAAGCATTTTTGGTGCACGGTACAAATCATGGTTTTGTTCGGTGGTCAGAGGCTGAAAGTCCAGATCCACATCTCCTGGACATATCTTTGCCTCAAATGTTCAATTTGGGGGGTGGGGGTGGGAGTGGGTGAACAACCAGACCCTCCGAACCAAGCTTTGAATCCGCCGCTGGACCTTTCAAAATGCCATGAATCTCTTTCTGACATCCGAAGTGCTGCAATCTGTTCTTCGTTCGAGCAGCTCTTTTCCCTAGTTTTGTGAAAATCTGACAAACACGCACACTTTTCGTGTTTATTCTTCACAACCTGAGGTCAAATCTTTTACCAGTACAAAATTCAAACGCAATTTCAATCAAACGATTGCAATGCCTTTCTCTTTGGCGCGTGAAACAATTCCGAGCAGGCTTGTACTCGTGGGCACCACAAGTTTCAGCAGAATGTTCCATATTTTCCATTATCAAAATCAGGAAATTAAATTTTCCTGCAACGCACGCCGCATTCTCTTTCACTTTTGCAACTTGAGCAACAAAACCAATCCACCAAGAAGAAACCAAGACATTACCATTTTTGAGGTATGAATCCACATGCAGAAAAATACACGCACAAGAATGTTTCAAAACACACCTGAACTCCCACATTCATTCTCACATGACTAGGCACGTTTGTGCATTGGAAGCACTCAAAGATGCATGTCTTTCTTCAAAGCTTCCAGCCTCTGGCGAAATTCCACTTTGTCGAAGTATCCATCGGCAAACTTCCACGGGTTGTCATTGTCGTACACGCGGCCTGGGTGATCCGCTAACTTTTGCTTCAGCTGGTCTGTGAGGTTTCCTTTGAATTTCCCCCACCGAGCAAACGCCTTCCAGTTGAGCTCCACTTTGGTCGCTTTGAGAGTCTGAACCAGCAGACCGTGTGTCCGGGCATTAGCTGCAAAAACAAAAGAGCGTTTCTGTGAGACAACAAGAAATGTTTCATTGTGTGCCGAAAGGAACATCAAGGGCGAACAGGCTTTGCCTTTGGTTGAACGTCTGTCCGAAGTAGAGTCACACATGCGTGTTTGAGAGCCTGGTGGTTCCCTCCCATCCCGTCCCACGCAATTTGTGTTTGTTGCCTTTTCTCAAAAGGTAATCTGTTTTTGAAAAAAAACCCCACAGAGATGGGCTCGGAACCTGCGTCAGACAGGTGGTGTTTTGGGCAGGTGACACCTGAACAACCAGAAAAAATACTCATATGTCCAGATAAGCACAATACTCTGGCACCCGGACAACGGACCCAGACATGGACACAAACCAGTTCTGTTTTCAAATTTTGCAATGTGTGTCACAAAAGATGTACGCTCGTATGTGTCCAGTTTGCAACACAAGCGCAACACAAACCTGTGACGAAGAAATTCCAATGATATTGTGGCCAAGCCAGATCAAGAAGGCCTTTCTTTTGCTTCATGAAGAAAAGCCATTCCAAACCAGCACCGTCCACACCGACCAGAATGTCTGTGCAAGCTATCACATGAATCTGAAATTCGAAATCAGCACGAGTTTGCATGATCTCATTGAGTGCCAATGAGAGTGTGAGCGACACAAAACAATCCAAAGGCACTCACTTGCTCTTGCATGGTGAGCTTTTCAAAGTAGTAGGAATTCACATTTTTGGAGAAGTTAGTTTTGAGCAAAAAGTCTTCAAGCTCTTCTAAATTGATGATCCTTCGGTATATCCGCTGGATGATAGTCACCACGGGATGAGCTCCACATTTCGTGGACTCTGCTTTGAAATGTTTCATTAAATATTTGACCAAATGAGCGTAGGTGCCTTTTTTGCTGCAAAGAAAATCAACACTGTCACACGCAGGTCAACACGACCTTGTCAGAGAATTTCACCAGGAGCTTTGGTTCAGAAGTACCCTCACTGGACAAAGCCAAAGGCAGCATTGGCATAGCAGGTCCCAGTTTTTTCCAGGTGGAAGCACCGCGGGTCCGACGTGACACGAAAAGCTTTCAGTACATCCTGGAAGTTGGGATGTACTGTGCTGTCGCATTTGGTGGTACAGTAGTACAGCTTGTTGCCTGTTGATGCATTGAGTCTGGAACATTTGAAACCTGGACTTCATCACAATATCCAATCCAATCTCTTGCCATTTTGAGTTGAAAGCTTCATTGCACTTTGCAGCTCAGCAGTGGTGCATAGATCTGAGGAGCAGCTCTGCACGGAGTTGGCTGTCAGGTGAAAGACCTGGTCGATGTGGAACGCAAAGTAATTTGGTGGCAGCAGGAGAAAGCAACATTTGGTGCACGTGGTGTGGGGACGAAGCTTCACCCAAGACATAAGACGAGGTCGGTTCCAATTGATTACAAAAATAAATATTGAGATCGAAAACAGTGCCGAAAGGATGGACATCGTGATGGGAGTCGTGACAAAATCACTGTTCCGACTTGTGTTTCAAATAAGTCCACAAATCTCTTGACGCTAAACAAACCTGTTGGTCTCCCGCAGCGCTCCGAACACCCCAACAGTGGAGTCAATCATGAAGTGGTGCCAGTTCCGATATTTTGTCAGGGTGGTGAAAAATGCCGGGTGGTCAGTGATGAGTTTGGATCCTGGTGGAAGCGGCGCCTTTTTCATCCGGATAGACACCGTCCTCGCTGCAACATCAGTACAACCCAGTGAAATTAACCAAGCAGACACAGTGCTTTTACTTCAAGAAACATAAATTATTTTTTGACTTGTGAAATGATGCTTCGTGGATTTTTTTTCCCGAGACGAAATTCCCATTCAGCACCCAGCTAATCACGCAACTCTTGGAAGTGACTCCGTCGCTTCATATGAACGTGGGTTCTTGGCCCCCTGAACCCGAAACTTGTGCTTTCGCGGCGCCTTTCCAATTTTGTGTTATTCAGAGTTTGTGGGCCCCTGATCCCAGCCCTGGGTTCAACCGGAGGGATTGAGTGGACCACCCTTGTTTCCCTTCTCTAGTTGCGAGTTTCCAACGGCTGTGTCCTTTTTGTGTTCGTCAAGTAAAGAGATAGGCTGTCAGAATACCGTCAAACTGGACGTTTTTCATTGTTCTGACTTTCAGACACGTCGTCAATGGCAACCTTTGTTCTCATCAGTAGATTCTTAACAGGCCAATCAATGAATCCACAATAGACTGACCCATTAAGACAACTATAGATTTTAGTGACAAGGTTCACTACACCCATAAAGAAATAGGAGATCAAGTGAAATACCCATTAAGAGATAGGAGATTAAATGAAACTAGGACAGGCTTGCTTATACCTGAAGTCAGTTAATCACTAGAAAACTGTAGATTATCAAACACCTTGCCATTCAACCTCCTTGCCTTTGGCTCAGAGGTTAAATTGGCGCGGTGCTTGATAATCGACAGGTCTCTGGTCATTAACAATAACTTCCCATGCACTTGTAACGGGCTGGACGCAAACACATGCAGATCTTCACAACACCAAGTGAGTGGCAGCTTCACCTTCTGTATGACTTTCTTGTGGGTCTACCAACACACCCGTTTTGCTGACGTGTGGTCCCGAGGCAAGCTTGAATGTTTCCACGCGGTCTTCTGTCGCCCCGTAAAGGACTAGCTGCTTTGGCTGCACCAGGATGGTTTCCGAAGGATTACGATCCACTATCTGGGCGAGAGAAGAGTCCAAATGATGACAGAAAATTGGCAAAAATAAAAGAGACATTTGTGAATTTGCTCTGCACATTGTGGTCTGTTGAAGGAACTGGCACCGGAAAACAGACTGTGAACGGCGAACGTATGCGCCTACAACCCATTCCCTCTGGCCGATCAAATGGCGGATCAAATGAAGTCAGAGGCCCAGTCTTTGGAGTGGGGTGATACAAACTCCACCCACGAAAAAAAAAAAAAACAACACATAAAGAGGATACGTCTGTATTTGTAATGTTGGCAGGTAACGAGCAAGACCCATGCCACACCAAAATCCACCAGAGATCTGATGTTTGTTTTTCGCGTTCGTGTACGCCAAAGTCGTCAATGCCCTCGACGTTGGTTGGTGCGTCAGGGAGGGAAGTCCAAGCATGACAGGACGATGGGATTCCTTACGGCAGTGATAGGCTGCTTGGTTGGATCCGCCTGAATGCACAGGTTGTGGAAGGTGAACAGACCCTTCCCGACCAGCGGGCGGAAGCGTTCCGAGGCCGGCGGCGGAGGTTTCTGCCGAGAAACCAGCTCCAGGCCCTCCCTTCCCACGCCAGTCTGAAAACACACAGTTGATGTCACATGTGCATCACTCCACTTCGAAACAGATTATTTGCCAAGAAGAGAGCCAGTAAGTTGAAGGTCTGATGCCAGGTTGCACTGACTTTGTCACAAATGGTCAATCAGGTTGAGAGTTGAAGCGAGAAGCTGCAAAAGTTCTGTACATTGTCAGAGAAACGTAAGTTGCGACATCTCATTCTGGAATGGAGTTGGATCTATGAGGAAAGAAGCCGACCTGCGAGTTGCTCATGGCTTTCTCCGAGGGTCTGGGAGTGATGGCGGGCGGAGCAGAGCTGTGCAGAGTGATGTTTGTACGGTTGTAGGGTTTGAGTGGGGGTGGAGTTGGCTGCAGGCTATTGTAGTATCTGCCCTCCCCGTACACTGCGTAGTGAAGACCGACTTTCACGTAGGTTTCTACCTAAAAGGTTGGAACACATGCCTGTACAAAATTTGAAGAAAACCCCAAAAGATACCAGAGCTATTTCTAGGATTTAATCAAGAGAATGGCCCGACCCCCACGAAAATCTGGCGCCTGCTATACCAACACGAAACATGAGATGCACATGAAGACAATTCAACACAGTCAAACAAACAGAACAACGCCCATCACACCAATTGATTTACAGGCATTTAGTTGCAGACTTTGTACGATGAAACAAATAAACTTAATGTTTGAAAACAAACAAATTTATTGTTGCTGCCAATCACCGTCCACAAGAAAACAATGCATAAAAAGAAATCACGAAGAGAAAATAAGGTGCTTGTCTGAACAAAGTGTGTTTTCTTGGTTTATGTCACGCACACGAACACACCACCGCTTTTCACCAAACCACAAAATCTGGTTTTGACTTTTTGAAAATCGAGGTCCAAAATTGGTTTTGAGTCCGAATATGCAAACGCACGAGAACAAGCACACAAGGGAGAACTGCCCAGATGAGTACTCAGCTCAAGGGATTTTTGTGTGAGAGGACTCTTCTCTTCAGTTCGATCTTGCAGAAGAGTCGCAGAAACCTCAGTTTCCAAAACAAAAGAACCTCTTATTTGGGTCAAAAACTGTTTTTGCTGGAACAAAAACATGTCGGGATTGGGCGGACGAGGGAAAACCCGTTCAAATCTCTCTCTCTCTCTCTCTCTCTCTCTCTCTCTCTCTCTCTCTCTCTCTCTCTCTATCTCTCTCTCTCTCTCTCTCTCTCACAAACGAACACACTAAAGTCAGAGAAATTCAAAGAACACCACACGGCTGGTTTCCTACATTTCTGACGTGCTTCATGTTGGAGTTCACGACGAAGCAGAGGCAGACGACCAGGACCCCGACCAGCGTCCACAGTCCCCACCGCCTTCGCATGGCTAGCTAATCAAAACACAGGAAAACAACATGTTTATAAGTGTGAATTGACCTTTCGCACCAAAGCAAACCCCCCCCCCAGGAAACTGGAGTTTCCAGAGAATTTTCTGAGCAAAGGCCTGGTTGCTGCTGACCCTACTTCACCCCGCAAAAAAAAAGTTGCTTTTTGACAAGGCGGTCAATCCCTGCATGCTGAATTCACGACCAGCCCTTGTGAAAGTGGAAGTGCTGACGCATGCTTGTGTTTATGTGGATCCACCTTGCCAGTTTTGAGTGAAACACTCTAGCAGCTTTTATAGACAGTGAATTAGCCAGCAACTCACAGCAGACTAACCAGCCAATATTTTGCCCCACCCATGTAAGCTGAGAAGCAGCAGACAGAATGGAATCTGGCAATGGCAGAACTTGCGAAAACATCCAAAACTTGCAAAACAAAATGAAGCAAAAAAAAAACCACTCGTTTTGGCCAGCGAATTTGGCGGAGCGAGGTGCACGAGTAATAAACTGTACCTCAAGCTTCAAAAGAATCCTTCGCAGACTGTTCATCGATTGCTTCCTCCTCCTTGGTTCTGAGTTCACGTATGTTCACTTGTGTTCAGGTCCGCGTAACTTTTGGTTCTAAACTTGTTTCACCACGAAACACGTGCACAGCAACAATCAGGATTTTAAGCACGGGGTGAATTGAATCGCTTTCGTGACTCTCGAAAAGATGTTGACTGTAACTTCACGCAGACCAGACATCCACACAAAGAAAAACCATTTTAATCGTGAAGTCTCGCCAGACTTTTGCAAAGCACAGTGCTTTTCGTTCGCCTCACCTTTGAGATTTGGGATGCATCTTTTGTGCAATGTTTCTTGCGCGCGTCAACTTTCTCCAAAATCTTGCAAGGGATTCTTTGGAATTAAAATTCCATGATGAAAAATCTCGCCGATGAGCAACTTTACGTGTCTGACTGCGGTATTCACGCCGTGCTTAAAGTCCCGATTGAATCCTGAGCAACGCCAACGTCCTGTTGTTCCTCCTGGTGCACGACAACAATTTGCCTGACACACAATCATCAACAGGAGCCTGTATTGTTCGAAGACAAACGCTCGTACTCTACTTATGAATTTGCTCTCGGTCAATTTTTCCCACTCTCGTGAAAACAGGCAAACGTCGTGTCAGGGCACTCAAATGGAATGGTTTGACGTCGAACAGAAGCAGACCAGGATCTGGATGTGCCAAACAAACATTGAATTCAAGAAAGACCAACCGAACCTCATCCCAAATACTGTTACAGGTGATGAATGTCGGGTCTCTGGAAATAGTAAATTTTGAAGGACACCATGGAGTCGCTTTCCCATGGTACATCACTCAAAGCAAGCAATCTGCAAATGCTCTGACAAGAGGGCCACATGTTCCCTTCGTTTTTGAATTTCTCCATATTTTTTCAAAGACAGCCCAAAACGAACAAGCCACACAAACGTCTCAAAAAGTCCAGAAAAATCACAAAAGTTCAAACCTTCACCAGCGTCTTTGACAACATGATCTGCCATGAATCCCCCGGACTCACCCGACTGAGCTGCCTCAGGTTACTAGTTCCTGGATGACATGAAAGTAGCTGTGAACCGAGCACTCGGAGCAATTGATCCCTGAACTAGAACAGACCTGAATTGCTTCCAAACACTCCCAGTCAGATGATTAAAAGTACCAAGACCCTCAGCTTGGTTGGCATCCAGAATAGCGGACCTTTGATTGGCATCTCTTCAGTGTGCCGTTCTGTGCGTTGGAATTATTGGGCTCCAACAAAACCGGACGTTTCAGCCCCAGTCACAGGAAACATCCAACACCAATCGCCTGTTCCGACCGCGTTGAATGCGTGAGCCGCGGTTGCGAAATTTTCAAGGGATCTTCGCACAAAGGTTCAGCAGTGAGGGCGTGGGTTGGTGGTCACACCACCTCATCCTGTCATACTGGTAGGTTCTCGATTGCATCTGTTTGAACTGTTCTGAGCTGGTTTGTGCGGCGCAGCACACCTGTTTTTGTGGTTGGCCTTCTGAATTTTTCTTTTCGCAGCTGTTTTAATCATGGCAGCAAACCTTGTACAAGAATAGGAACAGCTGTCGTTTGTGGAATGACAGATACAATCTGGCAACTCTAAACTCTAAATTAATTATTTGACTGCATCTTGGTCTCTTTCTTTTCTGAAAACTAGATAAATTTTGGGATTTGTTTTGAAAAGCAAACAAATAATTAGCACAATGTTTTGCAACTCGAAGTACGGTGCCACACTGTTTGGTGACGCACACACATCTCTCCCCTCTCTGTTTTGAACAAAAATATCTGGATGGGTGATTCACAGTGTCTTCACCCAACGGAAGAGAAGGACACATCTCATGCGCATTTCCGATATGGAGGAGTGTGCGAGACAGTTTTGAGAACAGCATTGGTGTCATTTTTGACATTTCTGCCAAGTTGCGGCAGCTTACATGTGCCAAACATGGATAAATCCACCCTCCAGCTCACAGCATGTTGAGCTTGCAAGTGTTCGAGAGTGTGCAGATCCATACGATGCGGCTTCAAATGCACCAAACTCTTGAGGTCTTCTTGTCAGCATGCCACTCTCGACCTTACCTTACACAGCGAGGGCCTTCAATGATCAAAGGGTTGGCGTCTTTTTACAGCCAGAATCTTGTTCCAAACATAAATCCACACCAAGTGCCTCATTCCTTGTCAACCCTGACTCACATGGATGACGTTCTTTCTGGCAATTGAAAAAGGCATCTGTCACAAGTGAAGCAACAGCAGTTGTTTGTAGATCTATTGACAATTTTTTCCGATTGTCTCTATCATCCGTGGGGATCACCCACAATCCAGTCTTGATTGATTTCAAAACAACAGGCTCCTGTTGATCGCGCTTGCCGATTACGCACCTCCTCACAGATGGATAAAGCATTCAGGTGTGCAGACGCGTTGACAGGTGGCACACTGAATAAGCTGGCTTCCACACGTGCAGTTTCCCGTGCAGCGCGGTGGTCATGCGGCAGCCTGTCACGACGTCATGTAACCCGAGCTCGTCAAAGTCGCAGTGCTGCTGTTGACATGTCAAAAATCTCCCGACAACTTACTTCTTTTGTGACCAATTTCCCTTCTCTGAACCCTTCCGGGCAACACGACGTCAGCTGTTCCATCCTCTTCGAGAACCCACGACCTTTATCATCTTCCGTTCAGATTCAGTGGATCCTAGCGCGAAGCTGTGAAGGCAATTGAGCTGAGTCGATGACACCGGTCTTGTCTGCACTGCAAGGTGCAACATCTGCATGAATGCCACGCCTAGACCAAGCACATGAGTCAGCCCAAGCTTCAAAGAGACAAGCATCAGACAGCAGCTTGGAGTTGTTTTTGGCTCAGCGTGGCTGTTCTCAACAGAGAAAGAGACGGGAACAAGCTGCTTTCGTTTGTTGAGTTGCTGTTTTCTTTCTTCAAGCAGACTCGAAAAACATGATATGCAAGATGTTGTGAATGCAACACTTGAATACAAGCAAAGCGCGAGAAGACGAGAAGACGAACTTCAGACCTACATGGGTGGAGCCGAGAGACTGAGACCAAAGTCCCGACCGAACAACGCGTGTTCCATTCACAATTTCGTTCTCGATAGTATCTCTCTGACGGATTGGCATGAAAGCGCAGAACTTTATCCAGACTTGCCGGTCGTTGTGACTTTTCCGCTTTCATTTTCAATTTCTGCGTGTGAAAAATAGATTCTTACACTGTCAGTTAACTTCCTAACCAAACTGAGACACGGCAGAAAAATCAGCAGAGGACAAGACAGAAAAAAGTAAGTGCGAGGAAGGCACACGCGCAATTTCAATAGCCACAAAGGTTGTTGGCGCAATTTCGCGTTTCCCCACTTTTTGTGCCTGATATATGAAGGTGGTCAACTGACATAAAGTTCGAGGGGGGGAAGTGGAAGTGGTATCGGTCAAGGTGGCCAAGTTGGCAAGGGGAGGAGGGAGGAGGGCATTGGGGGGGACAATGGGGGAGAAATGTGGCTGACTGACATTGGAGAGGTGGCCGTGGAAACATTGCGGGGGAAGGTGGCTGGGTCTTTATTTTTCTTCCAGTTTTAGTTGACTCTCATCCAATTACCCTCCCAGGTGAAAACTTTGTTTGTCATTCCCTTGAAGTTTTGACCACAAAATCTCGTGCAAGTGGCGCAACACATAATTTCATCATGGTGTATCGAAACACCACAGATGAGCACTCCTGTCACTTCAAAACTGTCATCTAATTATGCCACTTCAAAGAGCCTCGATCTCAATCACCCAACAGCGCGAATATGAGACAACTCTGTGAAACACGCGCCACCAACGAGAGTTGCGTCTCACGAACACACTCTCAAAAATTGCCTCAAGACTCGAAGCTTAATTGTGTTCAGTCCAAAAGCATTTTTCTCAGAAGTGCCGAGAAAACGTAATTCTTGTTGATGCGAGTGGAGGTTCGTTGTCGTGCGTGGATCAACAACAGTGTGTGTGCGAAAGTGACATTTTTTTACAATCAAGAGACCGCAACATGTGCGCAACGGAGGTATTCCTGAGAGTGAGCGACAGTGTTTCTCCCCGAATGATCTGATAAATTTGCTCTCAGCGGTTCTACTTCTTTCACACAGGCACACGCAACGCTGAGAAGGTCTCGTTCGCTGGCAATCAAGAGAACTCGTGTTTAGGCATGCAGAGGAAATTCGATTTTAAATAACAGGCGTCCACATGAAATTGGGGAAAAAGTGAAGGTAAGATTTTCCTTTGAAAACCTGGCCCTTGCAAATGAGATTTTCTGGAAACGCACACAATTTTCCACTCACATTGGTGCACAAGCAGAAGTCTGCAATATTTCTGTTTGTATGACGACCAAATTTCTTTGTTGTCTGAAAAGGCTCCCCTACAGTTTGTGTCGAGCTTCTTTCTTCATTCCGACGAAATTATTTTGGTGAACTTTCGTTGTGATGCATGCACAAGATCGAGGTTGGACTCTGATGACAGTTCACAATTTTGGAAGAAAACTACAGACAGCACATCATTGTCGGACGTAGCAATGTTACGCACGATGGTCTCACACAAATGAAATTCCAGGTGGAGGTTTTTCAAGAGGAACTGTGGAATATGGTCTGTTCAACATTGTAATTTGACAATTTCAATCAGAAAAAAAGTAAAAGAGCTTTGCATGGGCGCACAGGAACTCTCTCTCAAAAGTTCGTATTTCAAGGTCCTCGGCAGTGTCAAGTGAACCTGGTGCACAGCACCAGAAGTGTCAATTTGTGGGTTTCAAAAACGCTTTGAACACACAGGCCTCACAACACCCACGGAAGCATGGAACCATTTCTCTTGTTTTGTCCAAAACAATGGTCATAAATTCCTCTTGAAACCCGTGGTTAGAGGTGCATGAATGTATACAAGGCAGCAAACAGACACCCAGCAGCGAGACAAAAACGTTTTAAGTGCAGCAAACACTGTGTTGCAAAAGCTCCATTTGCTGAAGGAAGTTCCTGTCAAAGTCAGGGAAACAGAACAAAAGCTTTTTATAAATCTCCAAAAGATCCGGTTGTTTTGTTGTGCATATTACATCGTTCGTAGTGTGGTTCCCAGACTTTAGATCTTGGTTCGTGTAATCTTCAGCTCAGTTTGTTGAATGATTATTTGTCATAATGTGGTTCTCGCCTTGTTCAAAAAGATTCGTTTCCATTCTGTTGGCAAAACCAGTTGCAGCCTCCTCAGTGCAGACTTTGCTTGATCATGAAATTACTGACTTCAGATGAGAACAATCTCCTTGATGGATAAAGCTTTCCGGAGTGTAAGTTTTGAAATGGCAACAGAGGAGGGGTCGACCTCCTAAAGGAAATGTCATCTTTGAAAAAAAGATTGAAAGAGAGAAAAAACACGCACTTGTGTACAATTTGGGGTTCTGTAATTATTTGGGAGTCAGGGAGCTGCAAGACCCCTGGAACCACCCGCGCTGTTGTGTCTAATTTTTGAAGATGAGACTCCACGAGCAAATTGACTGGAAAATCTCTTGTTGCAGCTGGGTCCATGCACTTGGTCACTCTGGGACACACAGACCCGTGAAGATTGCAAACACGACTGTTCACATCTTTCGTGTATGCCATCAAAGAGATCCAACTACTTCTTGTGCAAGTAGTACCTGCAACCATGGTCAGTCAAGACCAGCTATTTTCAATTTACACTCCGACGACAGGTCTTCGTGTCGTTCTGTCTGCATGCAGTTGTTTGCATGCTCAAGTGTTCAACCAATTTTTCTTGGTGGGGGGCAGCTTTCACTGCCATGGGACCTGAACAAAACTCGGTTTGTCCTTTGATCTCTCGTATCACAAAAATTTCCTGGAGAGCCGAGTCACATTTACCTTTTCAGCAGAAATGAGCAGAAAAAATTTGTCGTGCGAGAACCACCTGCAGAAACGTGTACAAGCCACGTCGGAGACCCAGGCAGATTGTTTCATGCTGAAGTGCAACCTGGAAATTCACCTGCAGGAACCATTGCAAAATCCATACAGATTCTGCCGACCTCTGATCCATCACAAAATTGAATTTTCGTTCAAATGCTGCTCAAATGGCTGGACCAAGGTGCCGTGCATTCCTGTTTGGGACGAGAAAAGTGTGGAGGGAAACCGGGACAGAAATACTCATGAATTCTTGGACGTTTCGTAAATCAAGGAGAACCAAATCTATTTCCTGATCCAATGGAAATTCAATTGCCCTGAAGACCTCTCTCGATTTTGCGAAGAAGGGGTTACCATCTTTGCGTGGTATTTGCTTCTAAGGTTTCCATATGTGCTCAAGTCCCATCATTAACCAAGCAACAAACAACCCTTCAGGCCCCATAGACAGTTTAAACACAGGTTCACAGAGCACTGATCTATCCATCAATCTGAGAACAGGGGAAACGAGTGTCCACAAATTCTCTTGAAGTTCCATGAAAAGTAATCTCTACAATGGAAACAAGCTCGTATTCCACAGGTCGAAATTTTTCTGAAGTGCGGGAACCATGCACTTGAACGCACAGCGCACACATGGGAACTTGGAAACCATTTCACCTTCTTGTAATTTGTGTGCTCCAGGGACGGTTGTTTCAAGGATGGTTCGACAGGAGAAAAAAGTCTGTTCGCCGTTGAGTCAAAATAGTTCCGAAGTTTACGAGAGCGATGAACTTGATATGGTGTGTAACATTGATACTCTGGTGCAAGACAGCAAAGAAAGTTTTGTCCAATTAAATTTTGCATCCAACTTTGCCTGGCCAAAAAGCAGGCTGTAAATTTTCAGTCCGCACAATAAAACTGGTCTCTCACAACACGCTCATTTGCACGCATTTTAAAGATTGACATCTCTCCACCTGAATGAATGGAAGAGCGAAATGCACGTTTTTCCCGGCGGGCATTTGGAGCAACTTCCTTTTGCACACCCAGTCTTTGCCAAAGAATTCCCAATTCTCAAAGCACTTCCTCAACATTATCAAATCACCTGAAAGTCACACATGCAAGCACTGTAAAAACAGTCTCAACAAAAAGCTCTTCATAGATTCCAGTGTGCGCGCTCCAGTCAACTTCTTCATGAGCGTCGAGCAGAAAAATTCGTTGGTGCTCAGAGTGAAGAAAGAGGCTCTCGTTCGGACAGTGTGGCTTGTGTGACACCCGTCATTCCAATGTTGGACTCACGCAAGGGGCAGAATGTTTTTGCGCACGGACGTTTCGATGTCTATCTCGTGATCCAATACCCGAGCAAATTTTCAACAAAAAGGATTTGTTTTGCAGGTCAGTTGAATGCTCTTGCATTTTCTTGTTTGCATTCGAAAGCCAAGACAGCTTGTTGTACGTTCTTGCCTGACACTCAGAAATCTGTCTGGAAGAGTTATCAATCGGACGAACAACGTGAAAAGTTGCTTTGAAAGGAGCTTTCGACTTCCAAGACTCCAACTTGCGAACCTAACTTTTGAAGCTGTGATCTTCTTGAGACGCCCAATGAAAACGAGACAGCGAGTTGAGCAATTTAGAAGAAAAAAACATCAAATTTCTAACTTTTTTGGTGGGAAAATGACCTTCGACCCCAGACCCTTCAAACCATTTTGAAACGGCCCTTTTGTGGCGTAAATAACCGAGCTGTGCACAAAGAGCCTCTGTGGCAGCAACACCTCCATGGGCACATGTTCACGAGCAGTAAATTGCAGTGGTCCTGCCCACATCACCAGAAGACATAATGGGGTGATTATATGAGGGTCATGTCGCCACCTCGGTACAGAAAGGTCAAATATGTATTAGACAATCAATTTACGGCCGTTGCACTGCTCGTACCTGTATATTCTTTCAGCGTGAAAGAATGAAAACTGCAAATGATTCAAATTTTGACATTGTGTGTAACAGAAAACTCGTCTGTCAGCAATCATGAAATCTTCCCCGTCAAAATTTTGATGACTGAACACAAAATCAGACAATGTGAAAACAAGAGACCAGGCATCCAGAAGGTGCCCGCTTTATAAATTCATTTATCAATTTCCAAAGGTAAAAAATCCAGGCCGATGGGACTGGGCCCTGTCTCAAATGCCAGACAGGTGTGTGTGTGTGTGTGTGTGTGTGTGTGTGTGTGTGTGTGTGTGTCTGTGTGTGGTGTGTGTGAGGGGTGGGGGTGAAGGGACCTGGTCCCAAAAGACTGGTCATACATTCACCTGTTAGGGGACTGGACCCTCAAGTCCCAGCTGATGTCCGCATGTGACGACATCAAGCGCACTACGCCGCCAAGGCGATCGCGCGTGCAAAAAAAGGGACAAACTTTTACTGCCAGTCAGGTAAGCAGGCCTACAATTATCTTACTCTTGTGTGGACAGACCAAATCTCATCCAATTATTTCACACATGTGCAGAAGGGCAACCAAATTGACAGAGGGCTATCACGCACCGTGGCTTCTCCCTTCAAAGGCCGCAGAGCGAAACGCTTCGGCTTGGAGCCGATGGATGCAACTCTCCCAAAAAGAAAAGAAAAACAAAATCACCCTGGAAAACAGAAGTTTCGCTTTTGAAGGACTTACGGACACTCTTACCAATTTCACAGTTGTTTCCAGCAGAAATAACGATTCTTTGTTTCGTGTTTTCATTCTTGAAAGGAAACGTGCAAAAACCCGGAGGGTTCTTTGATACGAAATGTGACAAGGGTGCTCTTTTCCAAACGCACCATGCGTGAAGGCACTTGACCAAGAAGAACAAACTCGTTTCATTTACGTCTTCCATTCGGTGACAGAAACTTCCGTTTTCTTTGTGATTCAAGTTCTATAAGAACAGAGATGGTTTCACGCATTTACGCCTGGCTCACGTGTTGGTGTCAGGGACGGCAATCCTGCATGCGGTCTTGTTGTCAAACCTGTGACCGTTGTACCTGTGACCATTGTTGATTGTCATGACGCCGCCTTTCAACACCTGCAGGTAACTTTGGAGCGAATGAACAGTGCGCGACGAGAAACAAAATTGGAGCAGAAAACCAAATGAGCAAACGAGGGGCCAAAACACGTCACACGATAACCCAAACTACCTGGGGCACCTGCGGTACACTCACAAATGTGTCCTGGTGTCAACGCGAACATGTTTTCACACATTCAACAAATTGTCGTTTTAGAATGAAGACAGCAGGCAGCTGACAAAAATGTGAAACGCACCATGATGCCAAAAATGGGATCTCGAGACCGACTGGTTGTGATCATCATCGCCGGTTTGGTCATTTGTTTGGTCATTGCCATAAAGGAGCAGACCTTGGTCAAGTCCTGTGAGTGAGAAAGTTCCACATTTGTCCGTTTTTATTGTCACATTTAACGCGTTTGGTCCTGAAGCATTTCCTGCCTGGAACCATCTCTCTCCCATTTTTAGGCACAGAAACGGGATTTTTTCGAGTCGTGGAAGGATCAGCCAAGGGAAATGCGGAAATCAGGATCCAAAAAGTGCGATCGGAGCAGCACAACAGCTCCACAGAGACCCAAGTGTATCGCGTGCTGTCCGGATCACTGCAACTCCAACTGTCTTCCCAGAGTCTCAACCAGTCAACTCTCAGGGACTTCAACACCAACAACAGACCTTCCGCCAAGGTAGTTCTGGCTTCTAGAGGCTTCAAGCAGTGTGCTTCATGACAACGTCGTTTTTGGATCCACGTGTTCGAAGGACCTCGATTGGTGTTGAATGAACAAACCAAGACAAAATTCGTGTTTCAGGTTCCACCTGCATTTGTGTCCTCTCAGAAGAGGATTCTTCTGTTCGCCTACATGAAAGGTGTGTGTCTCCAAGGTCGTATTTTGTGTTCGTAAAGTATCCTGCGGTTGTTTATACGTACAACACACTGACTTCTGTCTTAAACGTTCGTTGCAGGCGGTAGTACGTTCGTGGGTCAGCTGTTCAACCAGTTCCCCAACTCGATGTACCTGTACGAGCCGGTGGCGGGTCTGTACAGCGCGATGTACGGATCGCAGGACTGGACGTTTCCCTTGGGAGTGCTGCTCAACGTCGATGGGTCATTCAGGTGTGGCAAGCTGACGTTTCGTTGGGCAAAGGCAGCTGGGACACCTACTGTCTTGGTCTCAATCTGAGCTGAGGTCAATTCTGCTGTTTTGTTTGGGTGCGACAAAACTGCCTTTGTCTGAATTTCACATGTGGGTGAAAGAAAGTTTGCAAGAGGCTTTGACTGCAAGTAAAACAAATTACCTCTCCTGATAGTGTTCTTGTGGCCCCACTCTCTTTGGTGCACTCAGGACATCACCTGCTCCAGCCAAAGATTCGTACCGGTTTGTTGCGTCTGGCCTCTGACAAAAGATTGACCGTATTTACCCGTGTGTCAATCGCTGCCGTATTCACTTGTGTATCAGTCACACACAAGAACAAGACGCATCCCATCTTTTATCTTTTTCCTGGAACCAAGATCCTGTTGGAACAGAGGCACAATCATGCCAAAGAAAAGCACACACCAGTTCTTTTGAGCCTCAAATTTGGGGCAAAAAGTGCGTCTCATGCACGGGTGAATACGGTGCTGAAGACGCTGTTTTGAGACCCAGGTGTTGGAACCTGTCTGTATAGATTGTTCAACTGTTTTGTCACCTTCCTGCCGTCTGAAACAAGACTGAGTTTCTCTTTGTGTTCCTTTGTCATTTCCGCTGCTCTCCCGTACGTCACTCGTGTTTCGTTTGTGGTTTCCTTCAGGCGGATCCCTGATTGGGAGTTTGAGACCATCACGCGACAGGTTCAGCAGATGTTTGGATGCCGGATGGACAAGCTGCCCCTCGAGTTTCTCCAGCACCAAGGTCAGCAAAAATACCGAGGTCTGCCCCTCTCCTGCGGTGAAACCACGCTTGAGAACAAACTTTTGTGATTTTCCTCACCAATTGAGGCTTGTCCCTGTCCTAAGAAAAACTATTTCTCTGGCGACACTTTGTGACACTTCGCTTGTTTTGCAGGTGCAAGCCAGTCAGTCACAAAAATTCCGCTGTTTTTTGCAGGGTTGTGGCTCTCTTCGTCCACCTTTGACTACAGAAGATGTCTACTGAACCACGTGAAGGCTCAGATGGGAGGCAGAAAGACCAAATCCTTGGACCATCTGATGAGTCCCTTGCAGCCACACTGCCCCAACAGTGTGCAGACTTGTGTGCAGAAAGGATGCCCTTTGTTCTTGAAACTCAGCAGAAAGAACGAATCATCTGAGAACGTCAAAATGGAATTGAGTCTGCATCCTGGTCTCAGAAACCAGTCGATGTTCCAGGATTTCAGACGCATGCGTCGTGTGTTCCAGTCCGGAGTGAACGAATGTATGGACAAACTGAAGATTCCTTGTGTGACGTCACAGTTACTCGTTCTGAAGACGTTGAGACTGACCATGGAGATGGCACAAAAATTGTTGGTGGATGACCAAAATTTGAAACTCATCTTCCTCGTTCGTGATCCCAGAGGCATTTTGGTGTCCAGGGAGAAGGTTCAGTACCTGTCCGAGGTACTTAGACCGGACATGGAGGTAGAAGCCTCCCTGCTCTGCCCGAAGATGGCTCGGGACCTCTCCAGATTTGAGGAACTGAGAAGCAAACACCCAAAGCGTGCACTGTTGTTGAGATACGAAGATGCTGCTGACAATCCTCGAGACGTGGTGCACGAAATCTACAATTTTGTGGGTGCGTGTGAAAAACCATTGCAATGGGTGACAACTGCTTGCCTTGCACTTATCCTATTCAAACTGACCTGAAAATCAGTCCCGTGAAACTCTCATCAAAAAGTCACCGTGAGAAATTATTCGACTTTCGTTCGCCACGCGAGATACAACAGTGACACAACTCCTCTGCAGGTTTTTTGTTCCCCCTCAATTTGCAGGTGTTCCCGTGCCCGAGTCAGTGCTGCGATGGGTTGCAACCAACACTCGCGCTGCAGCGGACGGCGGCAGTTTCGACACGCGTCGCGCCAATTCCTCGGCGACGGCGCACGCGTGGACGCGCAGAATCGCACCTCATCTCAAGAACAAAATGGACAATTTGTGCAGAGACGTCCTGCAAAAGCTGTCATACACTTTGTGACAACACAAACGAGGGGACTGACGGTGATTATACTCCTCAGGGTCAGGGCTAGCAAATGATATCCCGCTTTTGAGCACACAGGCATGACACATTTTTTGTCCTTGTTCATCGATGTTGAAAAAAAAAACCCAGACACTTCAAAGGGCAGGAACCCGTCCAGTGAAGGTAAAGCCTCTCTGCCTCTCAATTCTGATTCCTGTGAACTCATACACCCTGCTCGGACAATTCAAATTGTTTTGACAGGCCCCTTTTTCTTCAAATTGGCTGGAATCGTTAATTATCCTTGGTCGCTCCAATTCGAGAATGAATGCTTTCCTCGAATTGGGGGAGACCTGGCTATTTTGTTGATCACTGAGTGACAGACAAGTTGGGATTGACACAAATGACTGCTTTCCCATGGGAAACATTGTGGTGCAGTCACCACAGTCATCAGTTCACATTTTTCTGAGCCATGTATGTGTCGCATGCTCAGAATTCAAAGCAGAAGTGACCACCCCAGCTCCAAAGCTGGTTCAAACCACCCGACCCTTGCCCAAAAATCTAGATCAGCCCCCTCATTGGTCCACAATGGCACAAGTTGTGGCATGTTCAGAATGTGATCACTCTGGATTCACCACCTTACTTTGCCCATTTGTGGTGTGGCCTCAAACTGCTTTGACCTGCACGTGCATTTTGATTGACAGCTTGAACAGTGGTGACTTGGCCTTTGATCTGTGAAACTGATTTAAATTTGCATATTAATTGACCTTTCTCTGCATCTGGGTACACAAGGTTGGGTGGACTATTCCTCCACCCAGGGAAGCCTCCACCCAGTGGAGTTTCAATGATACAAGGTTGGGTGGACCCTTCCTGGGTGGTGAGGCTTGAGCAGAGAGGCTCAGACAATGACCCAATTTCTGGTGGATTGTAAGATGAAAAATATACTGTTCAACTTGAATTACTGATCAGCACTCCAGTTCTCACAATGTGATAAAATACAGAACATGAATCGCTGATGCAAGCAAGCATCTTTCAAACCTGTCTGAACAAGGCCAAGACCCAGTTGCCACAGTTGCCAGTGTGCATAAATGTGTGTGAGGCCTGTATACATGCCTGGCCCATGCAAGCCATGAACGAAAGAATGAGCTGACACCAACACATGGATTCCTATTTTTCAATAGTTGCAGGTGTTGTAAAATCTATGAGGCCAATTCACCTCTCTTGTTGATCCTCGAATTAGAAGTGCAAAACAAAAAGGAAACGAAGGATTTATTCCCTGATACATGTACCAATGAAAAGCCTCAAACTAGCCGGAATCATGGTTCAAACTAGGTCGACTTATCCGATATGGGTGTAAGTTTTCGTTTCCGCGTTCGAATTCAGTCACTTGAGGCAAGCACTCAGATTATGCTTCGGGCCTCTCGCTTGCTGGACACGAGATGTAAATTTTGTTTTCAAACCCGTTGAAGCCATTGTACGGAACAAAATATCCTGACTGGACACACATGCAGGAAACAGCCGTGGGATGCTCGGTTTGGGGCAATGATCGACAACACAGAAATAAAGCCATGGACAAAGACTTGACCACACCCACACAAAGCCGAGAATGCGCGCGTCAATTCCCCACCACCACCACCAGAAAGCCACTCTCATTCCCCACCCCCAAGTGTGAGTGTGCCCTTTTCACCCACCTCTGATAGAGATTTGTAATGATACTTCACAAACGATCAGTTGGGTATCTCAGAAGAGACTGTCTATTTGAGGTAGGAATCTCCCTATTTATCCAAGAAACCAGTTTTTAATTGAAAAAGGTATGACATCTCATACCATCTAGTGGTAGTTCTGACAATTCAGGTCAGGTGTGTCACACCACACTCCTCCCCCACCAGTGGGTACTGGCCTCAGTGGCCATTTTAATATTTCAACAATATTTTACAAAAATCATCTGTACACAGAGATTTCCCATTTGGGGCTGATTTATCTCAAATATTGAGTGAATATTCTGGATCTGGCTGATTCCTGCCTCCCCCAGGGGTGTAGGAACCAGAGTGATATCACATGACCCTTCCTTTCTGAAAATTGCTGCTGCCTCACAAAACCTTGTTGAGCTTGAGGCTTTCTCTGCCCTGAAACAGTCAAATTCACAGTTCATACTAGAAGAAAGGGCAAGGACAGGGTTGGCCTGTGACCTCCCAGCAGTGATCCAGGCTTGTATTCAGCACTTTAACTGGGGGGCCAACCCCGAACCAGTGTTTCAACACATTATTAAGGCAAATTGCAGTGTCAGCACAAGCGGCGACACAGTAGGTATGTCACTTGGTGTTTCTCCCAGTCCTGGTGGCACCACAATTTGTTCAACCGAATTTTAAAGTCAAACTGTTTGTGTTCTTCTTTCAACCAAAAACATTTTTAGGTGATTTGAGGAGCTTGGTCCGATTTGTGAGCTTTTGGAAAAAGCGAGCGAAATCAGAGCAAGCAAAATCAAATCACCTATAGGCAGGGTCTTCCAAAAGTATGTCTACAGCAGTTTCATAGTCAAGATGAGGATTGATTTGGGAACTTTAGGGCTCTTTTGGTTCA